>Ga0207693_10000125_pt1 | contig 68979 bp, 50 predicted proteins | sample LARL81metaG_FD_184347 | JGI IMG/M metagenome (GOLD analysis project Ga0207693, IMG submission 184347) | Corn, switchgrass and miscanthus rhizosphere microbial communities from Kellogg Biological Station, Michigan, USA - LAR L8-1 metaG... | ecosystem: Host-associated > Plants > Roots >... | reverse complement strand
AGACCCCGCCTGCAAGAGCCATATCACATTGGTAGGTCAGAAGGCCGGTGCACGCCTGGCATATGGCAACCAGCGACGTCGAACAGGCGCTTTGGACCGTCATGCTCGGCCCGCGCAAATTCAGCTTGTACGACACCCGAGTCGGCAGGAAGTCTTTGTCATTGCCGAGCATTGTCTGATAATTGCCAACCTGATAGTTGGCGCTGAAATCTGCAGCAAAGGCTCTGTTCACACAAATGTTGTGCAGGAAGTACGTGTTCATCGCGAGTCCGGCGTACACGCCAATCAGCCCGGGATAGCTTTCAGAAGCATGGCCCGCGCTTTCCAGCGCCTCCCAAGCACACTCCAAAAAAAGCCGATGCTGAGGGTCAATCATCTGTACCTCTTTCGGATACATCCCGAAGAACTCGGCATCGAACATGTCGACCCCGTCGAGGACGCCGCGGGCGCGAATGAATTTTTGGCCTTGCTCGATGGCGTCCTTGGTAACTACGGAGTACTCCAGTTCATCTTCCCGAAAGGTAGAAACTGAATCGACTCCCTGCATCAAGTTGTGCCAGAACTGCTCGACACTATTGGCGCCAGGGAATCTGCCTGACATCCCAACGATGGCGATGCCTTCTGGAGCCGCGGTGTTCGTACGATCTTCCATTTACTGCCTCCTACGATCTCTGCCAGCACCAATGGCCTGCCGCTGGCGTTGCGCACGGCTTATCAATTCGGCGGTAGCTTTGTTTCCCGAACCGTTGTGGCTGAACCGTGCCGCTAGTTTGCGCACTGTTGTGTAGGCGAAGAGCTCGGCGACTGAAAACTGACGGCCGACGACATCCTGCAAACGCGAATGAACTTCGACGAGACTCAGAGAGTTTCCACCAAGGTCAAAGAAGTTGTCGTCAATGCCGACCTTGTCTAGCCTTAGGACATCTTTGTATATCGCTGATATTCGACGTTCCATTTCCGTTTGGGGCGCCTGGAAGGGTTGCTCCATCTCAAAACGTTGCGAACTCACCGCCGGGAGCGCAGCGCGGTCGATCTTGCCGTTTGATGTAAGAGGCAGGAACTCCAGAAACACAAAGCTGGATGGAACCATGTAGCTCGGCAAGGATGCGTTGAGATCCCTCCGCAACTTGTCGATTGCAGGAACCTGGCCCGCGGCCGGAACGATATAGGCAACGAGAACTTTTTCACCGTTGCTTGACTCTTTCGCGGTTACGAATGCCTCACGCACACTCGGCTGTTTAGTCAGTGCTGATTGCACTTCCCCGAGCTCGATTCGGAATCCCCGGATTTTTACTTGCTGATCTGCGCGTCCGAGATATTCGAGGTCTCCGTCTGGCAAACGTCGTGCAAGATCTCCTGTGCGATAGAGCTTGTCCCCAGGAACAAATGGGTTATTGATGAAGCGCTCGGCTGTCAGCGCATCCCGCTTCAGATATCCGCGTGCGACTCCACCTCCACCCACGAATAGCTCGCCTGGAATTCCAACCGGAACAGCCTGAAGTCCCGCATCGAGGACATAGACTTGAAGGTCCGGGATTGGAACGCCAATCGCGCTGCCCGGGGCGTCAGTGAGATCCGAAAGCGTGAGTGGGCGGTATGTAACATGGACGGTGGTTTCCGTTATGCCGTACATGTTGACCAGCTGCGGCTGAGCGTCGCCGTACTTCTTGAACCACGGAGCAAGGCTTTGGAAATTAAGGGCCTCTCCGCCAAAAATCACGAATCGGAGAGTTTCGAGCTTGGTACCGGCCTTCTTTTCATCTACTCCGATTAGCTGACGGAACGCTGAGGGAGTTTGACTCAAGACCGTCACGTGCTCAGCAGCTAACAACTCATGAAATTTCTCAGGAGACCGGCTGTCGGCGAAGGGCACGATCACCAACCGACCGCCATAAATCAACGCTCCCCAGATTTCCCAGACGGAGAAGTCAAAAGCACTCGAATGAAAGAACGTCCACGCGTCCTGTTCGTTGAAGTGGTACCACGCATCAGTAGCGTCAAAGAGTCGAGATACATTTGCGTGGGTGATGAGAACGCCTTTGGGCTTGCCTGTTGAACCTGATGTGAAAATCGAGTAGATGAGGTGATCCGGAGTATTTTCGCACTGCGGATTCTCTGCGCTTAAACCCGACCAGGCATGGGCATCAGTGTCGATGCAGACGACCGCTGTACTGCCGGGCGCGAGGTCGCGGGCAGTTTGCGAATCTGTGATGACAACGGGAGCCTCTGCATCCTCCAGCATGAACGTCACGCGATCCTGCGGATAGCTGAGGTCAATCGGGAGATACGCTCCACCAGCTTTCAGAATGGCGAGCAAGCCGACAATCAGGTTTGGCGTTCGATCAAGGTATAGGCCGACCAGGACATCGGGGCCGACACCGCGTGAACGAAGATAGTGCGCCAACCGATTGGCCGATGCATTCAGCTGCGCATATGTGATTTCCATGCGCGGTTCCCCGGGCATAACGAGCGCAATCGCATCTGGGGTCCTGCATACCTGGTCTTCGAAACGGCGGTGCATGCATTGTGAAATTGGAAGATCTGCCGATTGCGCCGCGATGTTTGCCAGCACCCCATGTAGTTCTTCTGGCGGGCACAGCGCAATTTTGTTGACAGGCTGGTCCAAGATTTCGCCAAAGGAGTCGATCAGGAAAACGAACTGTGATAGGACCCGATCAATCGTTTGTGGCTCGTACAGGTCCGAGGCGTAGGTGGCGACCAAGCCGATCTGTGATTCGCGCCTTATGATGCTGATGTTGAGGTCGGAAGCAAGCTTACCGCCATCGAGAGACTCCAATGATCGGTCGGTCTTGTCATAAGAATCCGAAAGCGACAGTAAGACTCGGAATACAGGTTGTTCTCCGGTTTTTTCGTTGGAAAGTGTCTGAATATCCACAGCAGAGACTGGAAGAGCAACGCGAATACCGGCCGCGGTGCTCGAAATATTGCTTCGCACACTCGCATCGCAATCGACTGTTGTATTTACCGGAAGGAGTGAACCGTTTAGGACGCCAATGCCAATTGAATCCGCAACGGTATGGCGGTGAATGAGAATCTGCAGAAGACCGACGAGGGCATCCTCGGCTTTGAACTGTGCCTGTTCGCACGTGTCCTCAAATTTCGACCACACATTGGCACAGATTGTCGCACCTGCCTGGGCGCGAGCATAAGTTCGACTCGCTAGCCTTCGGTCTGGAGGGAAACTCGACTCGAACCGTCCAGAGTCTGCGAAATTGTTCTGATTTTGTAACGTCGGTCGTTGCTGTTCCGCGATCATCGTCTACTCCGCTTCTAAAACGCGAGCCGTTCCCACCACTGGGGGGAGGTCGGAAAACGCAAAAAATAACGTTGGAGAATTCTTAAGATTTCAGCTAGGGGAGGGGTGCCTTGAAGACCTGCATTTTCTGTTCCAGAATCGCTACTTCACATTCGCTTTGTCCTGCGTAAGTTGTTGATTAAATTGCAACTTTTATCTCACCACAATGCCCGGTCGCACTGCCCATAAGACTGCAAACTTTTGCATATTTTACCTGGCTGTTTCCCGTTCTCTCACGATCGATACGACAGCTTGGAACACGCCTCGCAGGAAATCGACTTCGAAAGATTACGGCACCGCTGCGTCATTGAATTCGATACCGGAGACGATCGTTCTCGATGGACGCAAACGCCACTCGCGCCCGTTCACTGCCTTCTCCTTCAACCTGCCAACAACCGTTCGCGTGACTGACGCGCATCTTCGCGCGCGATCGCCACCAATCGTTAATCTCGCCCGGCAAAGCAATCCACACATTCTGATCTTCGCGCAGGGACCTTAGGTGAGCCAACAACCGCTCATACGTGGCGCGTGCACGGCGTTCGATGACATAGTCTGGATGCACGATGAAACTGGCCAACCCGTGTGCATCTTTGATGATGTTGATTTGCTGCTCCCAGAGGCGAGTGGAGTAGTCAGACAGAATGTGAAAAAGTGAATAGTCCTGGATCGCCGTGACCGGAATTTCGAGTCTGTTTCCGACGAAGTACGGCATCACCGTGCAGCATCCGCCTCTCTGGGGGTCTAAATGCGCGACGTTTGGAACCGACATGTCATACTCGAAATCAAGAGCGTCCATCCATTCCAAGTTCCGATAGAGTACAGCGGACCGGAATCCTCGGGCTCCGAATTTCTTTCCGTACACGTTTATCTTTTTCACTCGATCGAGAAACTGGTCATAGTCTACGAACAGATTGCCATCGTGATTCAGGTCATGTACGTTAACTTCAAATCCGCGGCTTCGAATCGAGTCCAGGAAAGATTCTGTGACCTCGTAGCGCTCTTCAGGAACAACCTGGAAAGAGGTCTTGGTGGCGAACGAGTCATTGATGTCCATCAGGGCAGAACAGAAATCACGCCCAGCCGTCGTCTCGATATCATGCGTAACCGTCGCGCAGGCAGACGATCCATTTGGCCAGAACCACACGAAGGGAATTTCATCAGCGCCCTGCGCTTGCATGGAAGCGACTAGCAGCATCTCATATAACGAGTCCACAGTTCGATCGACTGGCCACTGGGGAAACGAAATCCGATCCCAACCACGTAACGAGAGTCGCTGAAGATGCTTGCGCGCAGCAACTGGCATTAACGGACGGAAAAGGTAATAGACCTTGCGAGCGACTTCTGATCGATAACTCTTGCCGTTTGGGGTTGCCGCATATTTCTCGAATTGAAGATTTTCTATGACTTCTACAGGATCAAATAGCAGAACGACATCTCCGTTCTTCTTCTCGACTTTGATATGAAAAACCGTCCGGTTGTCGGTCGGAGTCGATTCGCCAGCGCTTGCACGTCCGTAAACCATCGGGCCTCCCTGGAGGGAGAAATGCCGAGGACGCTCGCTCAATTCCCCCAGCAAGTTCGCCCGGACGTTGATTTGAGCACAGCGATAATAGTCAAACATTAACGAATCCAGCGGTATAGACTTTGACGGCATGATCAACCCGCGTGCTTGTAGAGGACGCTTCCTAACGACTCAAGAAGCGAATCCGGAAGTATCTCGCATGACTTTCCTAACACCCACTGCCCCCACCTAGATTCGAGGCGCTCGGCTTTAGTAGAGTATCGAAAGTAGGGTAGAGGGCTCCTGACTGAGCCCCAGTGGTCCTTGAACGTGATGAGGCCGTCGTTTGTTATGTCGGACCGACCGAAATCAAACCTCAGCGCGCCGCCGAGCTTAGCGTCTTGAATCGCTCGCCACAATAGAAGTGATACGCCACCAAGTTTGTTGGCTTCCACATTCGAACATCCATACTTGTAAACCACCGTGTCCCGGTATTGACAGGTAACTATTGCCGCCACCGGTTCGTTATCACTCGACACCACGCGAAACTCAATCTGATCCGCGAGATACCGACTCAAATTACGGAACCACCTAACAGACTGTGGCGGCACTCTGTGTCGGCGCCTTGCGCCTAGAAAGAGCTTGTAAAACTTCGCTAGCAAGTCTGCGGAATGTCCCACCTCGTATGTCAGACCAAACCTCTCAGCCTTACGGATATTGCGTTGTACACAACTCTTGTGAAAGGTCTTGAAGAGTTGATCGAATTCACGATCAAGAGCGAGTTGATGTATGCAGTGCGAATAGTGCCGCTCGAAATGTCCCATCTTTTCCAGTCCGTCACCGATCGGACGTAGTGGGCGTACTTCGATGTAGTTTAAGTTATTCTTTCGTACCATTTTTCGAAGGCCATCGGTGAGCAATTTCAACTCATGCGGCTCACCACTCAGCAAGGGCTCGCAGTGATCCGAAAACGGCAACGATACCAAGCGTGAACCTGTGACCCAACTCTTTACATGGCAAAACACAATTCCATTCGAGAGCGGATCCCCAGGTTGTGATGTTGTGATCACACGAGGTTGGTATCCATACGTGTCCTGCAAACTTCTTAGCCAACCCACGCTATGAAAAATGGATGCGTTTGGGTGGTGTCTTATAAACTCGATCCATCGGGAGTCCAACAAAGGATTGAGGAGAAAAACCTCAGGCCTTTTGCCTTGCCATTCACTAAAGGATGTGCTTCCGCCCAACACTTTTAAAATCCTTCCTAAAATACACGGTCGTCGTGTACTACTTTCGAAGCTGCCTTCTGGGACATTTCTGGGATGTAGGATCCTGCTACACCGACTGCTGACTTCCCAATCTGATGGCGCTTGCCGACCAGCGAATCGATCAACATCAAATATTCGCCCCGCTTAACGCTCCAGTTGTTTTTGCGAATGTGCTGATTTGCTGCTTTCACAAGTGAGGCCCTTTTTTCCGGATGGAGGTACAAGTCGACCACGGCTCCCGCAAGTGCGGCCTCATCTTCCGATTCAAAAAATCTGACCATCGAGTCGTCGAAGGACACAGTATCAATTCTTGTCCGCGAAACAACGACTGGAACACCCACTGCCATAAACTCCTGAATCTTCGTGCTAGCAGCTTCATTGCCGAATTTTGAACTGGCGCGTTTTGGTACAACTGCGAGATCTGCCGTTGCCATGATGCCAGCTATTTCAGCTGTAGGCTTGTAGTCCGATATCCGGACTTTGTTCTGAAGGTTCAGTTCGCTTACCAAGCGTTCAAGCTCCGGTCTGGATGGCCCTTCTCCATAAATGTGGAATTCCGCATTTTTAACTTTCGCCGCAACTTCAACAAACGCGCGAATGGCCACATCAACGCCCTGATGCCTGTTCAAGCTGCCTGGATACATCAGGACAAAGGACTGATGTGATTTTTCCACCGGCCGCAAGTGAAACAACTCAGGGTTCGGATAATTGCAAATCACGGAACATTTTTCAGGGCGAACGGAACGGCCTATGAGGCGTTCGTGCCATAGACGATTTGCTACGATGACATGGCTGGCGAGCCCAGCTGACAGTTTCTCTACCAGTAGCATCGTCCGAAACACAATCGAATGCTCATTGCAGTTGAACTTGCTCGCGTAAAACTCCGGAAGGATGTCGTGAATATCCAGAACGACCGGCACACCTATTAATCGCAGCGGGAGTACAGAAAACACAAGAAAATCGGGCACTGAGTGTACGTGGATCAAGTCGTAGCGCCGTCGCAAATGCTTCCAAGTCAAGACGCACATGACGACAAACATGAACCGCACGATTCGAAATAGGTAAGCGAGCGCCGATTGTTCATTGATTTCGCGTTTCTGCACCCGATATAGATTCACTCCATCGATGATTTCGAAACGAGATGTGCCGGGATGAGCAAGCGCGATTACGTCGACGGAATCTCCGCGTTCTATGAGAGAACGTGCGTACTGAATGATCCGACTGTCGGATTCATAGAACGAATATGCCACCATGCAAATGTTCATTGGAAGAAGACCTTATAACGGTGCACTTCAAAGGCACCGCTGTGAACTCAGGACGCCGGTTGCGGCTTTTAGGCCTGTCCCACGTCCGGCGCAAACGGTGATTAGGAAATCTGCGGATTCCTCGTTTGTTGTAAGGCCGTACGCGTGTCCGGCTTTTGGGGAACAGTCGGCTTCAGCAAATATCTAATCCGGTTGAACTGCTCCTGACGGAAGTAATTGACAAAATCGCATGAGACCGCTCTTGGCTCACGACGAAGATACGCATAGACAAAGCCGAAGAATCTTGCTCCTGCCCCAATCACATATGGGGAGACAAGCACTCTTCGTAAGACCTTGAGCAACTGGAACGCTGGCAGAGTTCCGAGGGAATGATCCATCCGGCCTTGGCGGAAGCAACTGCGAAGCATCCCCCCTGACGATCCTGTGATTCGATGGTGCTGAATAGGCAGTTCGGAAAATGACCTCACCCGCCAACCCTTCATTCTGGCTGTCACCTCAGCGTAGGTGTCGGGTCCGCCGAATGGCAAGGCCGGGTATTTCCCCCCAATGTCCAGAAAGCACTTTCGACGAAACAATTGAACGGCGTGAGCGACGGAACTTCCGCTATTGTCCTTGCGTTCCCGATATACTCCGTCTTCACACCTCTCCGTGACTGCTCCGCCCGCCAGACCCAGCTCAGGCTCGTGATGAAAACGTTGCAACAAATCTGCAAAATAGCTTGGGCTCATTGTGATATCGGCATCCAGATTACCGATGAAGTCAAATTTGCTTTCGGATACGCGCGCGATTCCTGAATTTATTGCATGAGCCTGTGCTGCAAAGTTGCGCGGATGATCTTCGGTGAGCCGACACGGCTGGATGAAATGATGCGTAGATGCATACTTTGTCACAATGGCATCCGTGTCATCTGTCGATCCATCACTCACAATCACCCACTTAGCTGGCTGGTGAGACTGCGAAACCACGGACTTGATCGTTTGCTCGATCAGCTTGCCCTCGTTGTAGGCCGCTGTGACCAGAACGTAGCTCGCTCGCTTCTTCGTTTCCTGCATCTTTATTCTCCAGCGTGCCGCATAATCAGCGAGTGATTGCCCATCAACCACTGTAGACATGAAACACTTCGCCGCACTTTCGATCCTGCGTTCATGCGATCAGCTCGGTGGAGACAATAGGAGAGTGAATATCCAGCGATTCGCGACAGTTCATGGATTGCAATTGCGATTCTGTATCCCGCAGCACCCAACCTCCCATGATGTTTCTGGAAATACTGCAAATTCGCTCTCCGCATTTCGACGTAATAGCGAGCTGGCGCCTCTTCAGAACTTCCTCCTCCATAGTGAAGTGACTCTGTGTTGCCGCAGAATGCAACTCGCCACCCTGCTTTGCTGAAACGCTGGCACCAATCGATGTCCTCTCCGAACATGAAGAACCGTTCATCGAGTCCGCCGACTTGCGCGAGCGCCCGACGCGAGGTTATCCAGAACCAACCCGTGACAACCTGCACGTCCTTAATTCCAAGTGTTCCATCGGTTCTCACCGAAAAGCCTGCGAGTCTTTGTGAATTTGGCAGGACAGATTGCAAGGCAAGGGCCGCGCAAAGGGTGTTCCAGACTGTGGGCAGTCGCATGACCGAAAGTCCGACGCTCCCATCAGGACAGATCATTCTTGGTCCCATAATGCCGATATCGCTGTTCGCCTCCATAACCTCCAACAACTTATCGAGACATCCCTCGTACACCACCACATCCGAATTGATAAGAGCGACATATTTGCCCTGGCTGAGGGCAACACCAGCGTTGTTCGCTTTGGCGAATCCAAGATTTGCCTGGTTCTCGACGATCCGAACCTGGGGGAATTGCTCGCGGATCGCGGCCGGAGTTCCATCCGTCGAAGCGTTGTCGACGACAATGATTTCCATTGCGACCTTCGGCGGATGTAAGTGGAGGGACTCGAGGCATTCGAGGGCATAACGTTTCCCGTTCCACGTCACGATAATGATCGACAGCAGTGGACTATTTTCAGAGTGCATTTTGGCAGGATTAGACGTGCTGATGATCGAAGAGGCCTGCTGATAGCGAGGGCGCGATCTCGGCGTCAATTTCGTTGAGTGACGGTTCAAATGCCGGCTTCCGCGGTTCTGGCGCTTGGACAAACGTCGGGATGACTGCGATCATAGCCAGCAACGCATACCACGCGACGACAGCCTGATCGAAGTACACGATTCCGAAATACGCGACCACATTTGCAAAGAGGGCGGTGCCAAGAACCCAGATGAGCCTCAACATTTGCGGATCGTTCTCGGCCCGCTTGCGAGCTTTACCGATGAGCTTGAATGCATACACCAGCATGGCGATAAACAATACAAAGCTAAGCAGTCCTCCGGATATACCGGCGGCGACGTAGGCGTTGTCCACATCCCACATCGACCAACCCCAGTCCGGATTGGAACGCGTGCCGACTAGCCACCACTCGGAAAAGTGCCGGACAAAGTTGTCAACCAGCATGGCGCGATGCCAACCCGTACCTCCGAGAACGCCGCTTGCCCGGTTCATCAGGAACCAGATCGGAGAATCCATGAAGAACTGGGCAGCAATGATCAGAATGACGAGCGCCCAACGTAGCTGGCGGAGTTTCTTACGCATCTGCCACATCAACAGTCCAATCAAAGCCGCGGCATAGGTCATAACCGGAGTACTAGAGTGCGAAAACACGACCATGACCGTTGATGCAATCATTCCAGCCACTGCAAGAGGTCTGCTTCGCCGGTGATGGGAATACAGCCCGGCAAACAGAGGGAAAAGCATTGCAGCGACTACGCCCGCGGTAATCGCGTGCCCGAATGGACCTTGGGCGCGAATATTTCCGTCGCGAACATTGGTGATCGTCGGGGCGCCCATCAGCCAGAACGGGTTGTATGCCGTGAAGTATTCGTAAACCATGCACGGCGCGACAACAATTACCACCGCGGCCAGGGCCTTGGCGACACGCACGACATCGTCCGAGTCACGAACCATGTAACGTAGAAGGAAGTAGGACCCCATGGTTGTCAGAAGAAGTCCGGCGCGATTGACAACAGCCCCAAGGTCCCACCAGAGCAAGCAGTACATGATGCCACTGCAAAGCGCACTGGCCAGGACGAGTTTGTCGAACAACTTCAGGCGGCCGGGGAACCCTTCCTTGCGGATGAAGATCCGCGCCCAACCGGCCAGCACCAGAATGCGGGTGGCGTTGAAATGCAAGGACCCGATGAGAACGACCACATGCAGCGGTAACAGCAGAGCCGCGATCAGAAACGGCACATATGCGTATTTGCGGGGCAGAGCGAAGATTAAAGAAATAGCCCCCAACAACACGAGGATCGCCAGCAGCGTGGCCGATGTGGCGTCATCGCCGCCGCCAAAATAGTAGTTGGTTGGAAGGTCGTGCTTGTAGTCAGGCACTGGCCGTGCTCGCAGGCGAAACTGGTTAAGAGGAGTGATTCTCTAATTCGAGGGAGAACGTGAACTTAATTCGAGGGAGGAACGTGATACTTTCACGCGCGACAAAGCATCAACCGAGTTCCTCCCTCGTGGAAGGATATTTTTCAAACAAGCATTCAATTGACAGTGGCCGAAAGCCCGGTTGGGGGAGCGACGGTTGCCGATTGAGAGGAAAATTGATAAGCCCCAATGTCCCAAGAACCGGTCGATGGACGCGCAACTCCGGCTCTATCGATGCACAGTTGAGACAAGTTTGAACTACAAAGGGACGTCAAATCAGTGCCGGCTCCTATAGCAGCAGAACCGGATTGAAGTCTGTAGTTGCTGTCCAAGTTCGGACTACCTGACACTCCGTGCACATCAAAACCAAGAGCCTGCCACTGCGCGAAACTCTTATATCCGCCATAGTTCCAGACAGCGCTCGTCATGTTGTACAGATTGTAATCGACACTCGACAGATTACCAGTCTGCTGGTTCTCCACTCCAAAATTCTCTGTGGCAAGGATGTTGTTAACAAATCGAGAAACAGTGGTCGGGGACTCGAGTTCGACTAGGTAGCAGGAGCTGTTCACCCCAACCATGGTGTTGTTAATAATTTGATGCGATCCACTTCCACCATGCGCCCAGATTGCCCTTCCGCCGCCTACTCCGCTGCAGGTGGGGTTGTTTATACGCAGAATGTTGTTAAAGATATTACAGGTCGCTCCAGGCGAGGATGAACCGTATGTACAAAAGACATCCGCCGTCACGGGACCCGATTCGGAGATGTAGTTGTTGTAGATATTGAAAAGATTTGCCGTGGCCGTTGAGTAAACAATAATTCCGTCGCAATGGTAACCGTTTCCTGCGCCACCGTTATTGTACTCATTGCTCCAGTCTGTACAGCCACTAATCGTATTTCCGTGGATATTCACGTTGGAGGTCGAATTTCCCGAAGAGCCTGAGCCTACTGCTACTCCCCAATAACCGCCCGCCAAAGTATTGTTGTAGATATCGATGTTCGACAGGTCGCCGCCGGAATACTCTACGAAAATCTGCGTTCCCGCACCACTGAGATCGTTATCGTGGATCGAAAGATTGCTGTTGTGTGCCGAGGTGCCAACCAGAATATTCGCTGTGTACCAGTTCGTGTTGCAGGCTGAAGCACCATTGCATAGATAAATGTTCTGAATCTTCAGATTCTTTATCTCGACGTTCGTTGCCGAAGCCGACACCACAATTCCGGCTGAGGAGCGATCATATGCACATTTGCCTCCGGGACAATTGGTTCCAACTGCTCCGCTGAGTGTGGCGTTGATATAGCCGTTCGTCCCGCCGTCAATCGTGACGTAACTACCTGTGATGTTGATTGCGCCTCCGGCAGGGAAAGCTCCCGAACCGGAGCCCCAGACTGGAGCTGTGAAACCCGCGCCGGCTTCAAACAATATAGTCTTCGTGCTGCCGGCTGACCCGCCTGAGACGCTCAGCATCGTCGATCCAGCCCCGCCGGTAAAGGTTCCACACATGTGATATGTGTTTCCAGCAGATTGGTTGGTGTTGAACCATGAAACGGAATGGGCATCCGCGCAGTCCGTTCCGCTATCACTTCCTGCGGTGTTTTGGGTGATGTAAATATCCTTGGCCACGCTCAAGGTGGGAAGGGCGAACAACAGCGATATCAAGATCGCTAGGGGGAGCGACTTGCGCATTTCGAAAGCCTCCGGCTGTGGGGCGGGTGCGGCCACTATGTATCAGCCACCCGTGCCGCCACTCTTCTTAGGCTACAAATGCACCTTGAACCATGAAAGATACCGGGAGGGCAGGTCCCAGAATAAAAAGGCCCTGTCCATCTGGGCAAACCTTTGTGATTCCAGTCCTAGACATTTTTCAGCGGTTTGCGGAAAACGGCATGCAGATCCGCGCCTTTGCCAAGAGAAACAGCGATTTCCCGAAATGGGTAGACAAAAACCAGACGGAAGGCCTTGCGCACGATTTCTGAGATGAATCCAGTGCGTCGATTTTCAGATGGAGGACTCTGCGATATCCCCAGGCACAACTTCAGGCCTGCTAACGCGTTACGGACGCTTCCTTCCAGATAACAAGACTTCGTAGTTCCGACCTCGGCTGGCTCGAGCCCGGCAGATTTGGCCATTGCCGCCAGAGACTTGGGAGTGAACTGCCACAGATGACGCGGGACGTCCAGGCCGAACCAGTAACGGCCGAAAATGCGCGCTTCCAAGGAATCAAAGTTTGGCAGGGTCACCGTGAGGATGCCTCCCGGCTTCAGCCAGGAGAAAACTCTCGCCAGGACCTCGCGAGGGTCGTGCATGTGCTCGAACACGTGAAACCCGGTTACCGCGTCAAACTGGTTGGGAGCATAAGAGGCCTGCATCACGTCTCCGACGAAGACTTCGGCGCCTGTCGAGAGCCGGGCTTGTTCGGCGACGGCGGCTGACATCTCGATTCCGTAAAGTTTCCAGTCCGGCCCTTTGAGAGTGCGCAGGAACGAACCCGAACTGCAGCCGATGTCGAGAATCGATCCGCGCTGCACATAATGCAGCAACTTATTCCGTACCAGGTCCCAATGATGGGGATAGATGTCGCCGGGAGTAGTAATCATCCTGTCATAGTCCGCTCCGTAGTGATTCCCCATTTCCTCCAGAGGGGGAGGATTCTCGAGCCATCCTAGATGGCAATTTTCGCAGCGATCGATCTGGTGCAAGGACTCGCGGATAAAGAACCAATCGCGCGACTGCACGAAAGGAACGGATTCGGTGTTTCCACAGGCCGGGCAGCTCTTTGCCATGAATTTTTCGGCTTCGAGTTTGAATTCCTGGGTAGTGTTGATTTGCACTGAGGTAGACATTTGTGTGTTCGCTCGAGAAGGATTTTGAAAACTATGTCGTCGCAGTGGCCGCAGTCGCTTGCAATTTGCGAGGGAAGATCGCCTTCAGCAGGGTCTTGGCTTCCTGTTCCGAAAACGATCGAGTCAACCAGAACATGGGCCAAGCTGCCAGTAGACAGGTTAACGATGCGGCAATCAGCCTGATCGCGGCGGCGATGCGGCCGGCGAACGAAGCAGGAATGGGTAGATACACGGTTAGATAACCGATACCGACAATTGCAGAGGTCGCGATGCTGAGCCTGAGTACATCGGGCAGCAATTGCCCTAGCTTAAATCCGTCAAAAGTATTTGAGAGCGCGTGCAGAATGAACACCGTTCCAACCAGTTCCGCGAAGGCCAACCCTCCCAAGACTCCCAAGAACTGCAATCGGTGTGCGAATATCGCGACAATCAGAATGATGATAATCCGGAGCAACTGCTGAACGTTGTCGAGTACTACGCTTCCTGAAACACGGTAAAGCACAATGCCGAGGATCGACAAAGCCTGCCATAGGCCCGCGATACACACGAGCCACAAAACAGCCTGCAGTGATGGATCGGATTGTCCCGTCCAGGCATAAATCAAGGTCGTACCGAAGATTGACATAAAGGCCAAGGGCAGGAGGCCTAAAGCGAATGTGACTTTGAACGATTTGACAATCAAAGCCCGCATGGCGCCGATGGAACCGGCTGTAAAAACGGCGGTGCCGCCGGTGAGAATCGGCAAAAGAAAAGCGTCGGTCGCAGTCGTAGCGGTACTGAGCAATCGATTCGCCAGCGCATAGACACCTGCCGACTGCGCGCCGAAGGCACGCAAGATGGTGATGGGCACGATCGCCAAATAGAGAACTTCCAGGACACTTCGCAACTGATAAGTTCCAGCAAACCTGACAAGTTCGCGAACCGCACTCTTCGTCACAAATTCACGAGCAATGCGAATCCCCGGAACGACCTTCTTCGAAGCAATCCAGCAGCAAGCAATAAACCCAACCTCCGACGTGGCCATAACGCAAGCCATGGCGAATAGGCCGCATCCAAAATGAAGGACTACGAGGATAGCCACCGCTTCTGCAACACAGAAGAGAGTGGTGAATTTTCGTGCCAGGTCAATGCGGTGCCCTCCCATGACGATCGCCTCATACACCGCACCAACATTAGAAAACGTCATTATCAATGCGAGCACGAAGATCGCCTTCGCGCTTGAAGATAGAAACTGTGAAGGAACTCCGGACACTTCAGCCAATTGCCTCGAAAACAGAGCGACGGGCACCAAACCTGCGGCAGATAGCATGAGCATGAAGGCACAACCAGTGCTCAAGAGTTGGTTCGTGAGTATAAATTCGCCTTTGGCAACGGCTTCGGCTACGTATTTTTGAAATGCTGATTTAATGCCAATGCTGCCAAACCTCATGTAGGCAGCGGTTGTCATAATAATCGACCAGATTCCGTATCCGTCTAAACCGAGGTGTGCAATTACGATTGGAATGGTAACCAGTCGTGTTGCCAGCTGGGTTACACGCGCGATCACGCCGAAAACCGTGTTTTTTCCAATACTAGCGGCCAGGTCGCGATGAGACGAAGCACTCACTGGTAATTTTCCTTAGTTTGATTCCAGGTTGGTTGGAACGCTGTTACCGGCTGACGCCAGCGCAAATCTCCGAGCAGACGCGGACGATGCTTTCGACCACAATCGCTTGCTGTTCGGAGGTCAAACTGGTGGACATTGGCAACGAGAGGATCCGCTGCGTTGCACTTTCCGTAACGGGGAAGTCGCCCTCGCGGTAGTTCAGATGTGCGTACGCCTTCTGAACATGGAGTGGAACGGGATAGTGAATGCCGGTGCCGATTCCTGCGTCGGTCAAGTGCGTCTGCAGAGTGTGACGATCTTGCACGCGCACAACATAAAGGTGGTAAACGGCCTTGCTGTATCCAGGCTCGAACGGAAGAACCACATCTTCGCACTCAGCAAGCAATTCGCGGTAACCCGCGGCTGCCTTTCTGCGGAGCTCATTCCATTCTGCCAGGTGACCCAGTTTGACACGCAGGATGCCTGCCTGAATTGCGTCCAGGCGGCCGTTGTAGCCCTCCATGTCGTGATAGTACTTTTTGGCTTGTCCGTGGTCGCGAATCATTCTCACTTTGGCAGCGACATCGGCATCATTCGTAGTAACTGCACCTGCTTCGCCACATGCGCCCAGGTTCTTGCCGGGATAGAAACTGAACGCGGCAGCATGTCCCATCGATCCGGCGGTGTGCCACTTTTCGTCCTTACGCGAGAAGTATTGGGCCCCGTGCGCCTGGCACGCATCTTCAATCACCTGTAGCCCATACTGGCCAGCGAGATCGAGGATTGCATCCATGTCAGCCATCTGTCCGTAGAGATGAACAGGCACTATAGCGGTCACAGGACGGCCGCTTCGTTGACTCACCAGTTGCCCTGACGCATCCCTGTTGCATCCGAACTCGAGATATTCCCGGAGCTTTTCCGGATCAATGTTGTAGGTACGAGCATCGATGTCAGCGAATTCCGGATGGGCCCCTGCTTGCGAAATGGCCTCCGTGGTTGCGATAAACGTATTCGGAACGGTGACGACAACATCGCCAGCTTTCACTCCACACGCCATCAGAGCGAAGCGGAGCGCGTCTGTCCCACTCCCAACTCCTGCGGCATACTTCGTGCCGCAGAATTCGGCGAAGGCATGTTCAAACTCCTCCACCATTGGTCCACCGATGAAGCCGGCGGTCCGAAGGGCCTTCTGAAATACCGAAGTCAATTCTTCCTGCAACTCCACATGGGGCGTAACCAGATCTAAGAAAGGAATATTTGCTTTCATTGTGAGACCTCAATCATTTCGATATGACGAAGAACTTTTGCCGGATTTCCCGCAACTATGGTGTTCGCCGGTACATCTTTTGTTACCACGCTGCCGGCGCCCACAATCGCGTTCTCTCCAATAGACAAATTCGCAAGAATCGTTGCACCTGACCCGATAGACGCACCCTTTTTTACCAGCGTCCGTTCCACTCGCCAGTCAGCTTCGGTCTGCAGCTGTCCCGATGCGGCCGTTGATCTGGGATAGCTGTCATTGATGAACGTGACCCCGTGACCAACAAAGACGTTGTCTTCGATCGTCACTCCTTCGCAAATGAACGTATGACTCGAGATCTTGCAGCGCTTGCCGACCGCAGCATTCTTCTGGATTTCGACAAAGGCACCGATCTTAGTTTCGTCGCCAACTTCACAACCATAGAGGTTGATGAACTTGGAAAGCTTTACTTCCCTGCCGAGTTTGACGTCGGGAGAAATGCAAACGAATTCGTTCATAAATAGACCAGCGCTCCGCGTTCGCGAATTGATTTTGTCGACGCTTCGAGCATCTTCACCACTCGTAGCCCCGCCTTGCCATCGTTAATCGGCGTTTCACCCTTGGTGATGCAATTGAGGAAATGGCTCAATTCATGAGTAAGTGCTTCCGCCCGTTCCAGCCGGGGAGCCCACATATCACCCGAGCGATAGTTGACAAGCAGGTTATAGACACCTTCACGGCTAGTCACGCTGACGCCTTTGTCGTAGACCTTCACCTGCTCATCCGCTGCCTGGTCGTTCCAGACCAGCATTTTCTTTTCTCCTCCGATCAATGTCGTGCGCACTTTGACCGGCGACAGCCAATTGACGTTGATGTGAGCGATGACCTTGCCGGGAAAGTAAATTGTGATGAAAGCGACGTCCTCGTGACCATTGAGATGGCTCTCGCCGGTGGCAAGAATGGCTTCCGGTCGTTGCTGAATCAGGTGGTCCATGATCGAGAGATCGTGCGGCGCGAGATCCCAAATCACATTCACGTCGTGCTGGAAGAGTCCAAGATTCACACGCGTGGAGTCGTAGTAGTAGAGCTGGCCCAGGGCATTCTCATCGAGCAACTGTCTGATCTTTCGCACAGCACCGGTGAAGAGGAACGTATGGTCGACCATGATCTGCAGGTTCTTCCTCTCAGCCAGTTCGATCAATTCTTCAGCTTGCGCCACATTGCTCGTGAAAGGCTTCTCTACAAATACGTGCTTGCCATTTTCGAGCGCAGCTTTTGCGAGTGCATAGTGAGTCCACACGGGAGTCACGACCGCGATCGCGTCAATTTCTGAGGACGTAAGCAATTCCGCGGGGTCGGCACATACTTCCACATTTGGATGAGCCTTTTGAGCTCGTTGCCGAGCCGATGCGCTGGTGTCACACACGCTGAGCAAGTCGACTCCGTCCAACTGGTCGAGGTTGCGGACGACATTAGGTCCCCAATAGCCGTAACCTATTACCCCGAATCGCAAAAGCCCTTTGCCTTGCTTTTTTGTAGAGAACGAGCTTCTAGTGTCAGTTACAAATGTGGCCATAATGGCTCCTTTAGGTAAGTCTGGGGGAGGGAAAAGGGCTTAAACGGTAATTTCTAGTGGGCGCCGTCACCGGCGACAACAGCGAGTGGTGTTCGGAGGAGAATCTTGATATCCATCCAGGGGGTCCAGCTACGCGCATAGCGGAGATCGAGGCGAACCATTTCGTCGAACGTCACACGACTCCGTCCACTGACTTGCCAGAGTCCGGTGATTCCTGGCTTTGCTTCCAATAGACGCCGACGGTGCCACACATCGTAGACCTCGACTTCATAAGGGATCGGCGGACGAGGACCAACCAGAGACATTTCACCTCTCAAGACGTTAATGAACTGAGGCAACTCATCCATGCTGGTCTTGCGCAGGAATGCGCCGACTTTGGTAATCCGTGGATCCGAGGTTAGTTTGAATACGCCATGACCATTGCCGTTGGACTGATGACGCTCTGCGTTTCCGGAGATCAGGCGTTTCACGTATTCCTTGTGCGCACTAGCGTCGTTCCCAGTCTTCATCGAACGAAACTTGAGAAACTCAAAGGGCTTCCCTTGCTGCCCAATCCGCGTCTGGCGAAAGAATATAGGTCCTTCAGACGTTACCTTTATTGCGATCGCGATCGCGGCGAAGACCGGAGCCGCTATGACTAATGCCAAGAGGCTACCCAGAATGTCCATCGCGCGCTTCAAGCTTCCGAAGGCCCTCTTATTGTCTTTCTTCTTCGAAAGATCAGGGTAGAACACCGGATTGCTCGGCTTGCGAGAGTCCGTCTCCCAATCCTCCGGAAAGACATGGAATGAAATGCTAACCCGACTGAATTGTTCGAGGGTCGGGTTATCCCGAAGGATGTCACTTAGCCTGGAGATCATCGTGCCCACGATCGTCTTTCGGTCTTCCAGACAAATCTCAGTGAACATCACACCGATGACCTTGTCGCTCTCATACCATCCGATCACGTCTGTTTCCCGCGTCGAGGCCAAGAGTGCATTCAGGAGCTGGCTCAGACTCCTCTCATTCGATTCCGATGGGAGATGGTCTCCCATGTCAAGCAGCATAAGAAGAAACGGTTTGTGCGATCGCTCGGTTCTGCGGCGCTCCAACGAAATCACCCGATGGAAGGCCTCCTGGTTGAAGAAATCGCGTTCAGGCGCTGCCATGCCTTCTTTTCCGAGAAGGTCGTTATCAAAACTAGCAAGCGAACGATGCAAGTTCACGACTAATTCTCCTGAGATTCTGCTTCGAAGACTGTGCGTATAGGAGCGGAATCTTGCTTTGGGGGGAGGACAGTGAAGTGACGCCGGGAGTAGGTTTTCTGTTACTTGTTTTGAGTTGCTGCTGCATTGCCCATTTGGGCGTAAGCCTGATAGTAGTTACTCACGTTTGAATCGGCACATCCGTTCATAACAACGCCCAGAATTTCAGATTTCTTGATTGTCTCAAGACCACGTTCCAACATTCGTTTTTGAGTTACGCCCTGTCGCGTGACCAACAAGATTCCATCGGTCATTCGTGCCCACACTGTCGTGTCGGCCAGAGGCAGTAATGGAGGTGAATCCACAATGACCCAATCAAACATAGTGGCCAGTTGAGTCATCAACCACGACAAACCTCCGGATTGCATAAGTTCGAGAGGATTGGACGGAGGCGTTCCGGCAGGCAGCATCCAAAATCCAGGGCCATCCACGCGATAGATATTGCCGACCGCCGAATGATTTCCTTGCAACCATTCTCCGAGACCAACCAGTCTGCCCAAGCCAAGTTGTTCAGAGAGCGTAGGCCTCCGCAAGTCTCCTTCAATCAGGAGCACCCGCTGTTTCCGCCGAGCCAGAACCCCGGCCAGATTGGCCGAGACAAAACTCTTTCCTTCTTCTGGGATGCTGCTCGTCACCAACACTTTCTTGAGTGCCCGCGACTGCTGCATCTGTCTCAACCGCACACCGAGAAAGCGCATCTTTTCAGCGGCCAGGCTGTCGGGCTCAGTAAAAAAGACGAGGCGGCTTGAACTTGTCAAACTGACGCTAACCGTCGGAAACTCTTGCACTCCGATGTTGGCGCTTTCATTGGAAACTTCGTTAGCCACTACTGGGTCGGCTGCTATTTCGATCCGGGAGAAGTCCAGTACCGGCAGTTGTTCAGCGTTTTGGGACACGACAGGCGGTTTTTTGGGCACCTCAAAGACCTCGGTAACGACCGAGATCAGGTCGGGATATTCAACCCCCGACTGTTCGACTCCCGACCTCTGCAACGCGTCAAATACACGACTCATGTTGTTTGGCTCCGATGCCTGTACTGCCGTCTCTAACTTTCCCTGCTGGGTTGAGCCTGCCGCAGGCTGGCATACAAATCCAACAGAGTCTTGGCCGCCTGCTCTACGGTCTTTAACGACTGCCCTTCGGCTTCTGTTTCGGGATTCGAATGCACGATGTTGAGACGAAAATCCAGTGCAATCTCTTCGACCATTTCAGCCGTGATTTTTGCGGACTGTCGCGCATATCCTTGCACCAATGCATTCTCGCAAAGAGTGTTGATCAGGCGTGGTATTCCGCGAGAATGACGATGAATCTCGAAGACCGTGTCAAAGGGAAACACAGCATCGGCGTTGGGACAGCCGGCTATTTGCAGCCGCCGTCGGATATATCCCTCTGTTTCTTCCAACTGCAGTGGGGACAGCCGAGAGCGGAGTGCGATCCGCTGTTTCAACTGGCGCAAGCGGACGGAATCCAGCTTTTCGTCGAGTTCAGGCTGTCCAATAAGCAAAATTTGCAGCAGCTTCTCCTCAGTGGTCTCCAGGTTCGTGAGAAGCCGAATTTCTTCCAACACTTCTTCCGACAGATGATGAGCCTCGTCAACGATCAATACCGTAGTCAGGCCCTTCTTATACCTGGAAATCACAAAACGGCTGAGCTCCAGCAGCAGCTCGCTTTTCGACTTCGACGAAACCGGAAGCCTGAAATCTCCGGCTACATACTGCAAAAACTCGACCGGCCCAAGGCGGGGATTGAAAACATATGCGTAGTGGACGTCACCGAGCTTCAAAAGCTGCAGAAGGCTGCGGATCAACAGCGTCTTACCGGTCCCGACTTCACCGGTGAGAACCACAAATCCCTTACGACGCCGCACACCGTAGTAGAGGGTCGCCAGGGCTTCGTTATGCCCCTTGGTCGTAAACAGGAAAGCCGGGTCTGGCGTGATCTCGAACGGATTTTTCTGCAGGTTATAGAACCGTTTGTACACGTCGAGTACCCTACCCTCTCAGATAACTGAATGCTGATCCGATCAAGATCGATCCAAACACCAGAGCGGCCGTTGCCCACCCAATCCACACTCTCCGTCGGGCCTGACGCTGGTCACTATCGTTGGAGATCGCAGGAATCTCTGCAATAACATCCGCGGGCAATAGGTCCTTTATTTCCTTTTCCGTATGTAGCCGGTCATCGGCCATTTCAAAGCCGCCGGCGACAACCAATCCCAGCGCGAGGCCAAAACCAAGTCCGATACCGCAAAACTTTAGTCGATTAGGGAATTCAGGTTTCTGGGGAAAGCTCGGCGGATCAACAATGCGAAAGCGCTGGCCCTGCTGCAACAGTTCCATGCTGGTTGCCATCGCAGACTCATTCTTCTTTTTCAACAGATCGTCATGACTCGTCTTCAGTTGCTCGTAGCCACGAGTCAAATCTGCCAATTGTTGCTCACGGATTGGTTCCTGGTTGAGCCGTCCCTGATAGTCCTCCACTTTGGCTTTGAGGGCAGTAATTGAGTGTTCGCGATTTGTGATTTCGAGTTGGTTGGATTGAAGCTGGCTCTGAACCTGCAGCAACATGGTCGCCTGACCCGAGTCAGCCGCCGAAGGAGCCGTATTCTTGGCATCGGTCGAATCGGCCGCAGGCTTCTCCTTAAGACCGGCTATGACCTGATCCCTCATCCTCTCCGTCTTCGCGATTTGCTCTTTCAGTTTTCGAACATCCGGATGGCGTTCCGTGTAATGAGAGCTGAGGTCTGCAAGTTGTGCTTTTAGCTTATCCAATTCCTGGTCGATGGCTGGCAACCCCATGACTGTTCCATTGCCAGTTTTGACGGAGCCTTGCATTGTTTTGAACTGATCGACCAGCGTTTGAAGGTAGACATGCTGCTGTTTCGCGGCATTCAGCGCATCTTCTTCACTCTGCAACTGCGACTGAAGCCCCCCGAGAATCTGCAGGTTACTAGCTAACTGATCGGGCATCTCGCCGACATGCTGGGCCTTGAACTGCCGGATCTTTTCTTCCTGCTCGCCTAGCGTGGCGCGCGTAGCTTCCAATTGGGATTCCAGGAATTTGGTGGTGTCTTCGGACTGATGTTGCCTCACCTCAAGATTCTCATTGATGAACAGATTCGTCAGTTCGCTGGTTACCTGCTGGGCTACGTGAGGATCTCCTGACGAGTAGAAAATGTTGAAAGCGGAAATCTGGTTGCGTGCGTCCCGAACGATCTGTATGTCGATGTCTTTCCGCATGCGTGCCACTTTATCGTCAGGTGACCATTGTGCGTGCGGATTGCTGTAGAGATTGAAATGATCAATGATTTGAAGCAGCCGCGTGCGGCTCAGAATCTGTTGGGTGATGCTTTGCAACCGCTCTTGCAGATCGTCATTGATGTTGGGGGTGACGTAATCCTTGGGCATCGTCGGTTGCTCGACAAGAATCAGGGTGCTCGACTGATACCGCGGAGATAGTACCCAGCTCGAGGTCCAGACCACGATCCAGCCGAAAAACAACGGAATCAGAAAATGCAGATGCCGGCGGCGAACAATTCCAAGATAGCGTGGAATGTCAAAACCTTCAGTCTTGTCGTCTAGCTCATCATTCATGGCTTATCTTCCCAGCGGCCTTGAGAAATGAAAGGCAATCGAAATGAATTCTCTGTTTGTGTCTGGATTCAAGGCGATTGCGCTAACCCCAGAGTAGCTTTGGTGCAATCGGGTGTATCCCAGCCGTAAGCTCAGACGTGGTCCCACAGCCTGTTCAACCTCAGCCGTCCCAGAAATGGAGTGCCCATTTTCGGCGCCTCCCAAGATGTCTCCAACAATTTTGTTCTGCGTATATGCGCCACTCACGGTCCCGCTGATCGTCCTATAGATTTGTCTTCTGATCGATGTGGCAGCGTTGTCCATATGCACGGCCGAACTGAGTCCGCCGCCACCCGAAATAACGTGGGAATAACTTAGGGCGAAAGTGGTTTGACGACCTTGCCAACTCGCGCTTGCACCCGCCGCCGGCGTCCATGATTTTGCTTCTGCCATACCTAGCGGCGGCAAAGCCGGCTGCATGGTTTCTGAGTACTGCGGTCCCCCAAACAAAGAGATGGACGAATGTGGGTTGGGGTAGACGGTGTAATAGAAAAGAACCGCATGCGTCTGGGTTTCGGCGTCCCCAGCGGTCGGGTATGACATCAATCTCTGGTACTGATATGTAACGCCCAAGTAATGCATCTTGGACAGGCGGGCGGAATAAAACGCGGACCCGCCCTGTGTGCTTGCGTCGGAAAGCCCGGGTACCTGTTCCGGGTTTGGATAGTGGAGGTTGGTGAAGGAACCACTGGCTCCAATCATGCCGTTGAGAGCAAACTGATAAGTCAGGTCTACGTTGCCCGTATTGCTCAATCGGTCGGCAACAGGTGTGATCACTGAAAAGTTTGGGACCTGGGCTCCGCCAGTTACCCCTCCGATTTCCCCAAAAGCGGGTTGATTGAAAACATTCGAGCTCTTTGTAAAGCCATCTCGTGCATTGATCGTAAGGTGGGGACTGAGACGGTACTGAAAGTCGAAGGCGGCGTAATGGTCCGACTCATTCATCGCACTGGTTTTTTGATAGAACGTGAACCCGGGTGCATACGTTGCGACCCAGTGCAATCGCGGAGTGGTCGCGTCAATCGCAATGGTTGGGGCGACAGAATAGCTGATGTCGCTCACGGGGTGATCAGCAAGTCCGGCCAGGAGGTTGTCACTATACGCGGTCGTGAAGGAGAGTCCATAATCGAGCACGTTCGAGCGCTCTTCCGCGGCGAACACTGATGGAAATGTTGCACCTGTGACCGGAGGGGGTGTCTGCATGCGGTCTTCGGGATGACTAACGTTAACTGCTTCCCCTTGGGCCGGATTATCGACCTGCGACCAAGCAGGGTAAGCGTCCAACATCATCGAACCGAGCAAGATGGATAACAAGACTTTCATGATTAGGGGACGACAATCGTGTCGCGGGGCAGCAATTTTATGTTCTGCTCAGGATTCTTGCCCTTCACGACATCTTTGTAATTGAAGGGAATTCGCGTTTGCGTCCCATCAGTATTCTGACGCAGCACATAGATTGACTTTTGCTTGGCGAAATCACGGAAGCCACCCGCCAGGGCGATCGCGTCCAGTACGGTTGGAGAATTCGCGATTGCATACGATCCGGGCTTGTTCACCATCCCCAGCACATTAAACTTTTGACTATTCACCTGCTGAACGATGACGGTGACTTCGGGTTCCGCGATGTAACTCTTCAGCTTGGCGGCAATCTCCTGTTCTAGTTTGAGTGGAGTGTTACCGGCTGCCTGCAACTCTCCCGCAAGTGGTAGCGAGATTTTTCCATCAGAACGCACGGGAATCGTCCGCGACACATCGGGCTCCTTCCAGACATTGATCGCCAGCATGTCGTCATTCCCGATTACGTAGGTGGCGTTATGTCCTTGAGCTACCGAGGATTGTTGGGTTGACGCTTCCGATGGTGAAGCTTCAGCCTTTGATACGCTCGTCTGTTGTTGCGCCTGCGCAAATAAGAGAGACGACAGGAACGGGGCGCATGACGCTATGACGAAACGTCGCTTCAGGTTCTTGCCTTGAAATTTGGGGCTCAATTCTTCTTAAACTCCTTTCCACCACTGTTCGCCCCGTTATATGGAAATCCGCCGAGGTATGGCTGTGGTGCGTTAAGGTGATACTCATCGATCTTGTAGAGGAGGGCGCGATAGCTGACTTGCAGAAGTCGCGCTGCAGCTTTGCGATTCCATCCCGTCTTTTGCAATGCGATCTCGATCGCATTTTTTTCTGCCTCAGACTTCACGCTGTGGATAATCGACTTGAGCGATTTCGGCTTCGCCTGATCCTGTTCAGTCACTTCGTCTGGGTCACGGTCAGGCTTCCGACTGCCTTCGATCGCGTGCTCTGGTACAAGGAAGACGCGGCTTTCGTGAGCCCTGGTCAGGTCACCTCGAACTCCGCTGGGCGACAGATCTTTATCACCAATGACCAGATATCGCTTCACAAAGGCCTCAAGCTCCCTAAGATTTCCCGGCCAGGAATAGTTTCTGCACGCATTGACCGCGGCTGCCGAGAAGGTCCTCGCGGGCAGACCGTACTGTCTCGATAGTCTGTGCATCAAATGCTGCATCAAGACGACGATTTCTTCTCTTCGTTGCCTTAGCGGGGGAACGCTGATGGTAAAGGCGCTCAGCTTGCAATAGAGATCATCACGCAGCCGCCCCGCCGCCACTGCCCGGTCAATGTTGGCACTGGTGGCGGCAAGCAAACGAAAATCAATTGTTGTGCGCTTACTCATGCCCGGCTTGACCGGCGAGTTGTTCTGCAAGATTTGCATCAATTTGCTTTGAGCGCTGAGCGGCAACTCGGTAATCTCGTCGAAGAACATTGTCCCGTTGTTGGCGCGCTCGAGACAGCCGTTTCCGCTTCGCCCGTTTGCCTGAGAAGCGGTCCCGAACAATTCTGCCTCCAGTAATTCAGCCGGAGTATCTGCGCAGTTGATTCTTAGGAATTCGAATCCGGAACGAATGGACAACTGGTGAATCAGTCTGGCGACTGTATCTTTACCGCTTCCGGTCTCGCCAACGATCAGGACTGGAACCTCTGCTTGCGCAAGGACCTGCACCTGGGTGCGCAGCTTCTGGCTCACTGGGCTAGCGCTCACAAAACAGCAATCCCTTCCGAGGTCGATGTCCTCGCCTGCGACTTCCGCTCTTCCGGTTCCCGGAAAAACCAGACAGCGTCGAATAACGGATTCGAGTTGGGTGTCGTCCAGAGGTTTGATTAATACTTCCTGAGCCCCAAGGCGAATCGCTTCTTCATTTCGGTCCGCATCCTCGGGAAAGCAGACCACAATCGCGGGCAGGTTGGGATCGATTCGCCGCAGTGATCGCAGGACGTGACGGCTGTCTTCTTCCCCACGAGGCACGTCTATCACCAGTAGATGAGGAGCCTCTCCGGATTGAATGCGTTCGATCGCATCCCACGCGCTAGTCGCGGTCTCAATCTGCCAGGAGTTCGATTCCGAAACCGACCGCAGTGGAGCAAGGAGGGTCGATTCCCGACTCACAACCAGCAAGCGTGCAGTTTCGATGGATTGTTCTGCCACAGTCATCTGCTCCTAGCAGGTGGGATACCGCGTTGTAAGGTCAGGCGGCTTCTACCTGGTAACCTTCCAGGCGAACCGACAGCGATCGTTGGATCGCATCGATGGAGATTACAAGCGTGCGGTCTCCATTGCATGAACTGAGGACGCCCTCTACTCCGTCCAGCGCGCCCCCACGAATTCGCACGTGCTGCCCGACTCTAAGGAACGGGTGAGAAGACCACTGCAGATTCCGGGTGACCAGCGCACGCACGGCATCAATCTGCTCGTTCGGAATGGGTGTGCCATTTCCGTGGCTGCCAACCAACCCCAGCACTCCTTCCACTCGAAGTACTCGCAAGCGTTCAGATCGGCTGGGTTCGAACTTGGCAAACACGTAACAGTCAAAAAGAGGAAGTTGTATTGACTTCTTCCTGTCGCTCCACCGGTGGACTTCCGTGAACATGGGCAGATAAGTCTGCACGCCGCGTTCTGCAAGACGCTCAACCACCATTTTTTCGTGGCGCGGACGTGTGTGAAGGGCATACCACTCACCCTGGGCGACAATGGGAGCGACTGCATGAATCCTAGGTAGAGTTTGCTCACTTGTGGCCATAGCTTCGCCCTCTGGGTCACACCCTTGGGAAACCCTAAAAGTTCGTCAGTCGTGCGACTGTGTTCCGATCTGGCTGAATCGAAAGTGTGAAACCCATGCGGCTAAAGGGAGAAGGGGCCGATTGGGTTGTTGACTACTCGACCAGAACCGGGTCTTCCATTCGCCGCTTCGAGCGGCTCGTGGGGGAGGATGTCGTTCTTTTTCGCGGACGACCCTTCAATCGGGGGAATTTTCCTCAAGAGCTAATCGATTGTCTGTGACTGCAAACACAAGCAACAGTGATTGCAGTGTCGATCACATAGATGCAGGTAGTTTCACTCATGCTATCCCTTAGGGCGTGTGTTTCTTTTGTTCGTTCGTCCTCATGGACCCGCTTTGCCCTTGCTTATAAGATCCATCCAACTGCTAGTCTCTGATGCGAGTCTCGATCAATCCCCGAAACGAATCTTGCTGTGAACACTCTTGCAACCTGCGCATGCGATTGCAACCTCTAGGCTGAGGCAGCTACAGCCTGTGGGGCTTCACCTAGGCGTGTAAGGGCAAGCGAGTTTTTGCGACCTATTGCGACGACATCGGTGGCCTCAACCTCGACAACAACTGAGCGCATGATCATCTCGACAGAGATCACGACGCGAAACTGACCTTGTTGTCGGAGTAGGACTCCCCGCATTCCTTGAAGCGGCCCGCGGCAGATCTCTACTTTCGACCCGACGTTCAGATAACGGTGCGGCTGGGCAGGCACTCCCGTTGCCAGGGCATTTCGTAGAGTCTCGATCTCCCCATCCGGCAGAGCTGCCGGAGCACCCTGGAATGTGACCAGTTGCACCAGTCCCGGCACTTGCAGCACGCGCATTCTGTCACACATTTCGATGCGAACGAATACATAACCCGGAAATAGCGGCATCTGTACACGATGCCGACCGTTATTCCATTGACGAATCGTCTCGTATAGCGGCAGAAAACATTCAACGTCTCTCTGTTTGAGATGTTCGGCGACCTTCTTTTCGTGCCGCGATGCCGTATATGCCGCATACCACAGCGGCTGACATTCTGCTTTTCCCTTCTGAGGCTCTGGAAGATGGCTGGTTGTGATTGACTGAATCATGTCGTTTGGATACAGCTCCGCCCCGTCAATTCGATACTCAAAATCCAGTTAACCTTAACAGACACAATAACTTACAAACTAAAAACTTGGAAAGCTGCAGAGCCTGCCGCGATCAGTGAACCAGCTTGCCGTCTTCGATACCGAGTCTTTCACTTGTGGCGTCCACCGGGCGATGCAAGAGAGATCCCGGGCCCATCTCGGTAACCACGGCGAAACCTTCCGGCTCGACACGAACCACTCGAGCTCGTGTCTTCAATCGTGCGCCAGGTCCAGCAGCCAGCAATCGGGGGAGGGAAAATTCCATTTGCAAGGTGCTGCCGATCGGCAATTTGTCAGGGGAGAAAATGAATGCTCCCGAGATGCTGCAGTCTCGCGTCCAGCCACTGCCATGCTGAACGCGACGATCTTCAGTCTCCCAGGAAAAACTCACGGATGCTGCTAATCGATATCGGTTGTGCTGTCGTTGAATCACAGTTCTTTTTTTGGCGCAACCGCTCTGTGACAAGGTACCGTTTGCTATGGTCTCCCTCAAGACTCACAAAGTACGGTACCGAAATGCACCTCTTGAGCACTTGCTGGCGCCGTGCGGAGTAGCTCCATTTGATGGGTTGGCAATGAACAGAGGGACCATTGGCCAATCCACTTTAGTGGACAGGCAAGCCTTGCAAAGCCACGGCCCGTTCGGATTCTGACGAAAATTTTCTACCCGCAACTGTCAAAGCTGTCAGCACTTGCAAGTTGGTTACGAATGGTATGTGACCACAGTCACATACATTTTTGAGCAAGATCGCTACGATTCAGCCAACTCCAACGAAGAAGCGTGCAACCGCTTGTTCGGCTGTAAATTGTGAGTAAATTTGCGGCTCCGGAGCTTGCGATGCGAAATCGCTGTTGCTAGGATCAAATCCTCCCCCAAACGCCCGCCCCCGAAGAGACGCTGCCAGGAAAGGTCCGATAATGAGTTCTCCAGGGCTTAGTCCCGAGGTGATCAGCGTACTTGTTGCGGATTCAAACCAGACGCAATCACAATTACTTTGCGGCGCGCTACGCCGTCAGGGAACATTCAAGGTCAACGGATGCCGTTCCGAGTTGTCGGAGTGTCTGTCGATCCTCGAAACTGATCGGGCAGATGTGCTCTTGATAGCAGACGGCATTGCGAGCCATCGGGATCGACTTTACGAATTGCTTCGCGGCGTGCACGCTGCCTATCCGAATCTCGCCATTGTTCTCTTACTCGATAGTTACGATCGTGAACTCGTGGTCAACGCTCTGCGCACTGGAGCTCGCGGCCTTTTCTGCCTCGCCGCAATGCCTTTCAAATCTCTATGTCGCTGTATCACCAGCGTTCACCAGGGACAGTATTGGACGAATACCGAACAAATGCGCTACGTGATCGACGCTCTTTCGATGGGCTCTTCTGCCCGCGTCCTGAACTCGCGCGGGCAGGTGGTGCTAACTCCTCGCGAAGAACAAACGGTCAGCCTTGTCACAGAAGGGCTGAATAACCGCGAAATTGCTCGGGAGCTGAACCTTAAAGAGAATACCGTCAAGAAATCTCTGCTGCGGATTTACGACAAGGTTGGGGTCTCAAATCGGGTTGAGCTAGTTCTCTACGCACTGAGTCACTGGCAGAACCGCGCTGCGGAACCCGAGCAGGCAGAACAGCCACAGCCCGTATAGGGCACTGCATTCGTACGCATGAATCCACCAATTCTGCAAGGCAGTGCTAATTGCTCGCCCAGGAATCTTGCCCATACATCGCTGTAAAGCAAACGAGAACAAACAACACTCAATGCTTGGTATTGGAGTGCAGGGCGAGCTCGACTCTCCGATGGTGTTCCTCTGTGTACCAAGATGGGGAATACTCTTCCACGAGATTCCGCAATTCGGAAAGCGCCTCAACGAGTCGTTTGTGCTCCGATGCAATCTCGTAACGGTATGGCGAGGAAAAGATTGACTCAGCTTTAGTCTGCAATTCGGCTTCCCGTCTCGACAGACATGTTTCCCCCTCATCATGAACAACTAAGCAATTTGCAATTCGGCTCAGGCTTGCGATGCACCGGGCCGCAGGGGGAAGTATGTCTCTGGAACCATTTAACTCCGGAACGACTGAACTGATGGCAAACAGGCTGTAATTGAGCAGTAAATTGCTTGTAAACGATCCGGCCTCTCTTCGGACAACATTGACCCTTGGGGAGATTCAGCACTCGGTCAGCGGGAACTGGATCGTCCGAGTGCTAAGAGAGTGATCGATAACCACTGCTGCAAAAAAATGTTCGCAACGGGCCAACCGTTTTCCTGCGACGAAAACGCGCCCTTGTCGGCCACTGTTTTAAGCAATGTCCGCGCGGGTTCTTGTACTGGAAGGTGCGTGCGCGGCTGCGCAAATTCAGACCCCCTTCAGGTACCAGAGTGCCAACTCCAAACGCGACCACATTCCAGTTTTGTCGAATATTGTCTTGAGGCAGTTCTTGACCGCATCTTGCTTGGTGCCAATGACTCTGGCAATTTCGTTGTTTTTTAGTCCCTCAGCTACGAGTGCAATAATTCGTTCTTCGTTCGGAGTAATAAAGTTTGACATTGGATTCTGGCATCCGAGAATACCAATTCGAGAATCGAGAGTCGTTGCCACGAAGCAACCAAACATGCTCACAAGACTTCGTACTTAGCGAATCTTCTATCACCTTGAGTGCTGAGGCAGCATCGAGGCATGAAGAGTTTTTCGTTTTCGCTGCTGCTACTCATAGTCGGGTCTTCGTACCTACAAGCCAACATTTCAATCAACACGACGACATTGCCTAATGGAACGGTGAACTCGCCTTATTCCGCAACCATCGCAGCTATCGGTGGCTGCTCTCCTGCAACCTGGGCCATCACCTCCGGCACTCTTCCTGCCGGCATCACGATGGCCGCTACCAACAAACCGATCTCTTTGAGTCTCAAAGGCACTCCGACCAAGGCAGTGAGTTATTCATTCACAGTCAAGGTCACGGGCTGTGGTGGAGGCGTCTCAACACATTCGTACACGGTTACAATTCAGGCAGGTCCGAATCATGTGGTGAACCTGAACTGGCAAGCATCCAAATCAGACAACATCGCGGGCTACAATATTTATCGCAGTCCGGACGGATCCACATGGCGGAAAGTAAACGTGAGCCTGATTGCTTCGACGATTTACAGCGACTCAACAGTATCCAATAGCAGCACCTACTACTACGCAGCTACCGCCGTTGACATCAATGCAAAAGAAAGCAACAAAACGTCGCCGGTGCAGGCAACCATTCCTTGAGTCATTTGCAGAGTCTCTCACTGTAACGCGTTGCGGCGCGTTTGACGACGTGTGATGGCCAGAGAACTGATCCGACGTTTCGAGTCAAAGCCAAACGACTGGAGTCTGCACCGAAGTCGTCGTGCAGTTGCTCGAGCGGCTGCAGGTGATGAAGCCGCGACATTGGTGTGTTTCGTCAATATCCACATTTCTTGTCGACGAGATTCAGGAGCTCTTCTCCAAGTCTGAATCTTTCAAGTTGCGCCATGAAGAACCGCATCGCGTTGTCGTGCCAGTCCGGGGTGTGATCAGCGCAATGGGGGGATAACAGAACATTCTCGAATGAATAAAAAGGATGATCTCGCGGCAACGGTTCATAATCGAAGACGTCGAGGGCGGCCCCTCTAACTCTGTTCTCTGAGAGTGCCTTGATTAACGCCCGCTCGCCGATCGTGGGACCGCGACCAACGTTGATCACCACGACATTCTTCTTCATGACTGCGAATTCGGCATCTGCAATCAGGCCTCGAGTCTGGTCGGTCAACGGCAGAGTTACGACCACGTAGTCACACTGTGAGAGCATTTCCCGGAGGCCATCCGGTCCGTAGATCCGTTCTGTCAGCTGATCTTCTAGAGGCGATGGGGAAAGAGTCCGCTTGAATGCGAGCACTCTCATCTCCAGTGCGTGGGCTCTAACGGCGATGGCACGTCCAATACTCCCGTATCCAATAATGCCCAGGGTTTTGCCCGAGACCATCGTCACGTCAAACTGTTCCCACACTCGAGCGACCTGATTACGGATCATACGGCGGAGGTCCTTGGCAAAGTATAGGATCGCCGCGACAACAAATTCCCCGAGTGACGGGCTGAAAACACCGCTGCCATTGGTGAGGATGACGTCGCTTTCGACTAGCTCTGGAAATAGCGTCTGCTCAAGACCAGCAGATCGGGAATGGATCCACCGCAAACGGCGTGACATCAGGAAGACATCCCGAAGGAGATCAAGAGAGCCCGACCAGTTGAAGATAATCTCAGCGTCCTCCGCAACACCCGCAAAATCCCGGGCGGAATCTCCAACGACGATTCTTTCCTTTTGGTGCAGATCGGCTATTAATGGGATGCTCTGGTCGCCCTGTGCAGTCAACACGAGCAGTGGATTGTCGTTCATGATCTCGTTTTCCTCGTTCCGGGCTAACGCAACAGGTACGTTTCCAACATTCGTCTCTTCCCAAGAACCTCTATACTACGTCCGGGTTTTGTCGGAGGTGGATATGGATTTTACGCGGCGCAAGACCTTAACCTTAATTCCGGCGCTGGTGGCGGGAACTGGAATTCCAATGGTGGCTGCACAAGATGATTCACTACCTTCAGCAACTTTTCCGTTCGAGACCCTGCCAGTGCAAAAATCAGGCCCGGCGGAGCTGCGGCACATCCTCAAAGGCAAACTGGCGACCGGGGAGCACATCGAAGCGCACGAAACGACGCTGCCCCCAAATGGCGCGCCGCATCCTCCTCATCATCACCTCCATTCAGAGATGTGGCTTATCCGCGAAGGAACGGTGGAACTCACGATCAATGGAACCAGCCATCGTCTGGGTGCCGGGGGTCTGGGCTTCGTTCACTCGAATGAAGAGCATGGTATCAAGAACGTGGGCACAGGTCCGGCCACCTATTACGTTGTCGCCATCGGCCCCGGCGCCGACAGCTAAATGACACCGATGCCGTCAGACATTTCGCAAGCGCTGAACATTGACGACCTCCGCGAACTCGCGAGCAGGCGAGTACCGAGAATTGTTTTCAACTACATCGATGGCGGAGCGGAAGGGGAATGGACCCTTCGCGAAAATCGTCGGGCTTTCGATGCGGTTATGTTTCGGCCCCGACACGCCGTTGCCATGACCGCGTGCGATTTGCGAACTCGTCTGTTTGGCGCCGAACTCTCGATGCCCATACTTCTGGCGCCCGTAGGTTATTTGCGCGTGATGCATCCGGCTGGTGAAGTCGCGGCTGCTAAAGCGGCCAGTAACGCCGGCATTGGCTTGATTCTCTCGACGGTTTCAGGGCACCGATTGGAGGATGTCAAGGCGGCTTCAACAGGAGAGGTTTGGTATCAGCTGTATCTCACCGGTGGACGCGCTGCGGCCGAGAATGCAATGCGCCGGGCTATGGATGTGGGGTATAGGGTTTTAGTGATCACGATTGATTCGACCGTGATCGGCTATCGGGAGCGCGAGGCGCGCGACGGAATGGAACAGCTCCTGCGCTGGCCTCTCTTATCGAAGATTCCTTTTGCGCCTCAGGTTCTCGCTCGTCCGCGATGGCTGATGCGCTTCTTGCTCGATGGCGGTCTGCCTGACATGCCTAATATCGTCAGCCCCGAACGCGGCGTCCTCCGTGTACGCGATGCGCACACTGCGATGAAGCGCGAGGCATTCACCTGGAAGGACATGCCATGGATTCGAGCGCTCTGGAAAGGTCCAATCGTCATTAAAGGAGTTCTCTCCAAAGAGGATGCCCGACGGTCTCTTGCGCATGGCGCCGCTGCGGTGGTTGTTTCGAACCATGGAGGCCGCCAACTTGATGGTGTTCCCGCGAGCCTGCAGGTGCTTCCGGAAATCGTTGAGGAAGTCAAAGACGAGGCAGAAGTTATGTTGGATAGCGGGATTCGCCGTGGTTCCGACATTGTGAAAGCGATCTGTCTGGGCGCCCGCGCCGTCCTCTGCGGACGTGCTTATGCTTACGGACTCGCCGCTGCCGGGGAAGCTGGCGTTACACGATCACTCGAATTACTGCGAAGTGATTTGGAGAGGTGCCTCAGGCTGCTTGGATGTCAATCTGTGAGCGCGTTGAATGAATCCTACGTCAGCGGCGTGTCCCGCACATTGAACACCGGTTCAAGCTCACATCCTTAGAGCTCAGTACTAGGAGCGCTGCGGCTTCAAGTCACCGACGACGAACCAGTAGGCCAGTACACCCGCTAAGAGAATGATTGGAGCGAGTTGAAAACCGGGGATGTAAGAACCGTAGGATTTAATCAAGAAGCCTACGGCGAGCGGGGCGATGATCCCTGCCAGGTTCCCGGCAAAGTTTTCCGCCCCCGTCCAAATCCCCACGGCTTCGGAGGGTGCGCACGACTGAAGAATCGCGAGCAGATTACCGGTTGCTAGCCCGACGAGGCAGGCGGCGATGATGAACCCTATTGCCATTCCTGTGTGGGTGCTGTGTATCGCCAGGATCAGAAAACCTCCCAAACTGAAAGCAAGGGTGACGATTCCTTTCCGCGTTGTTGTTTCATTCCAGCCATGAAGAATGAGCCGATCCGCGATCCATCCACCAATCGGTTCGGAAACTCCGAAAATAAAGAACGCGAGTGACGCATAAAAGCCGGCCTGCACGATGCTAAGCTGACGCACCGTTACCAAGTAGTCTGGTAACCACGTCACAAGCACATACCAGTAGTAGTCAAAGCAAAAGAAGCCAAGGCAGATTCCAAGCAGGTTACGATTAAGCAGCGTGGGCACGATTGAATGAGATGCCACAACCGGGGATCCGATGCTCGCTCTTACTGCCTGCAGGCGGCGAGGGAAAATTGCGAACCAGGGTGCGAGCCAAAGGAGGGCGGTGAAACCCAAGATCAGAAAAGTGCGACGCCATCCAATGTGAACCAAGAGCCAGGGAACCAGTACTCCTTCCAAAACGAGGCCGGTTCGAGTTCCGAAATCAAAGAGTCCCGAGGGCAAACCGCGTTCTTGCGGAGAGAATAAGAGGCTGACAATTTTTGTTCCGCCGGGCAGGTAAATCGATTCTCCAATACCGAGCAGAATCCGGAATGCCAGTAATGCAGTGAGGCTTCCTGCCAAACCCGTTAGCCCTTGTGCGAATGACCAAATAATGAACGCCCCGGCGTAGAGCGAACGCAAGTTGAATCTATCTGCAGACCAGCCAATTGGAATCTGCATCAGCGCATAGGACCAAAAGAAAGACGACAACAGCAAGCCTTTGCTTTCTGGCGCGAGATGAAAGTCCTTCGAGATAAAGGGCAGAGCGAATGAGATTGCGGCACGATCCAGATAATTGATCAATGATGCAGTAAAGAGCAAACTCACAATCCACCAACGATGCTTGTCAGAAAGGTTTGGCAGATTCATTTCGGTGAGGCTACTCCTGAGACCGCGACATGATAGATGAAACGGCCTTTTCCGCCTAATAGGGAGCGAAACGGATCCATTCAGCTATCCGAGTGAGTCAGAACGCAAAATTACGGGCATCACGTGATCTATTGAGTGTAGGGATTAAACCTCAACCCTTCTGCGGGAAGTGCTGTATTGGTCCCTTAAGGTCAACCGTTACACAATTTCTTTGTTAATCGATTGCGCTCCTGGAGTGGCGGACTGGCCGCGTCCATTCCTAAAGCCTGGGAATCGACAATAAGGTCATCTGGAGGTTTCAACATGCGACAACTGCTTCTGCTCGTTTCGGTTCTTATGCTCGGCTTGTCGTGGGTCGTGGCACAGGATACAAGCTCATCCCCATCATCCAGCTCAACTGGCTCCGCACAAAGCGACTCGAGCGCAAATTCAGGGCAAACATCCCGCACCGGGGCCGGCGGCCAAATGACGGTAGAAGGCTGCCTGAGCGGATCCAATGGTAATTTCACGCTCACCGACAAAAATGGAATGTCCTACCAGCTCACTGGCGACACAGCAAAGTTGAGTGATCACGTGGGTCACGAAATAAAGGTCACAGGTACGTCGGCTTCGGGTGCTGGAGCCGAGAGTTCGGCTGGCGCCGCTGCTGGCTCCGCAGCTGGCCAGACTCTTCAAGTCTCTTCTGTGAAACACGTTTCCAAGACCTGCAAGTCTGCTGGCGGAGGTATGTCACACTGAATTCATTAGATCGCTCGAAGAAAAGCCCAGCGGATGCACTGGGCTTTTTTGTTTTCCAATCAACTGCGTTATGACGAACGGACATTAGTCGCCATGTGAAGACATGGTTTCTGCTTATTTCGTGTATTTGCCTTCAAGCATTGCACAAATCTTCCGGCGCGCCTTGCACCCACAGGACTGGTTACGGTATTGTGATGTCCTTTGTCGCTGTACCCCTGCCAAGCAGTTCACTTCGCTTCTCGTCGAGGGTAAGAGTCAATGCTGATTTCTCGTCTACAGTGGAGCTGTGTCTTTAGCGTTTTGTCTGCGGGTCTTTGCACATTTGTTGTGGGTCAGGAGATAGCTCCTGGACACAAGGCATTGTTGACCAATACGCTGCGGCTCGAGAAGGGCCTCTCAGAAACTCAACAGCGTCTGCTCTCCGGCACGACTCAGAATCGTTTCGCCTTGGCCCACCAAATCCTCGAGGCAAATCCGAGGCAGATGAAGCTCCGTTCCGCCTCGAAGACAGCAGCCCATATTGTGCGAAACTTACCTCACGCCTCTACGGACGACAACATTGAGATCGTACCGATCTCGTCTCCGGCTTTTGACTACACCCTGAGCCGCGGTGGAGGATTCAGTCAAATCGACACGTCGACTGCCTGGTGCGGCCGGAATGTGGTCACCGGATACAACGACAGTTCTGCAATTTTGATGACCTTGAACTCTGCCAACGGAGGCCTCAGCTTCAGCGGGGTCGCGCATTCCGAAGATGGCGGCAAAACTTTCACTGATCTTGGCTACCTCGATCCAGGACCATCGACCTTCAACTTCCTGGTCGGCAACCCATCGGTCGCCTGCGCGAATGAAAACCGCTTCTATTACGCCTCAATGTTTTCCACAACCGTGCAGACCAGCCCGACCCAAATTGCGTTCAAGGAGGCCATCGGCATCAACGTTTCAAACAATGGCGGCCGTACGTGGTCGACTCCGATCCCCGCGGTTTTGATGGATCCCGCGCACATTTTGGAACGGGAATCACTGGCCATCGATCCATCGAATCCGCAACGCCTGTTTGTCACCTTTACTGATCTTGATTTTGCAACGGCAAAAGGTGGCCCTTGCATCGGCCAGACTCAGATGCTGATCGAACTCGTGCGGTCCAGCGATGGCGGACAATCCTGGAGCAAATCACAAGTCGTAAAGCGAATCTGCGGCGACACCGGAAACGCCGTGAACGGATCGCGAGTCGCGATTGGACCTTCGGGAGAGGTATACGTCACCTATTTGTTTTACGACAACATCAATGGTCGCGAGGTAGTGCAGGTGCGCCGATCGATTGATCACGGAGCAACCTTCCTTAGAGAAGTGGATGTCAGCACGGTCGTTCCAGCGGGCGCCAACAGCATGTTGCAGGGATTGTTCCTGAGCAACGAATACCCATCCCTCGCGGTCGATCTGTCGAACGGGGAGAGCCGAGGAACCCTATACCTGGCGTGGACTGATGGACGCAATCACTCCCAGCTTGATTTGTTTTCAGGAAATGGTTTGTACAACTTCGGAGATGTACTCCTGGCAAGGTCTGTGGATCACGGCAAACACTGGTCGACACCAGTTGGAGTAAGCCCGGCCGCCAACGGAGCCAGTCGTGATCAGTTTATGCCGTGGGTGGCCGTGGATTTCACGGGCAAAGTAGCCGTATGCTACTCCGACCGCCGCAACGATCCGCAGAACAATGCCATTGATCACTACTGTTCCCTTTCGAAAGATCGCGGATCCTCGTTTCAGGACTTGCGCCTCAGCGATCGTAACTGGAGCACAAGCCACTCCAGCGACATGGTTCTGCAGCCGTATTACATGGAGACCTACGACGGCGTGAGCCCAGACTGGACGGGCCACAACACCGGATTCTTCTCCGCGTTTCAGTTGCAAAGCTATGGCAATCCCAACGCCTACGGAGCGAGGTTCTCCAATGAATAAGACTAGCTTCGCAATATGCTCCGTTCACGCTACCTGTGCCGTCATTTTGATGTCAGGAATCGGCGCACGCTCCGCGGAGGCTCAGGATAAGGCCCAACCAAATCCAATCCTCGAGCATGGCGCCGCAATCAGCGAGCAGGTCAGCGGCGAACAACGCGGACTTTTTTCTGCCGCCACCAATAACCTTCTGTACCTCGCAGGAAATGGCAAAGTCCGCCGCGTTGCTCCGTTTTCCACTCAGCAGGCGATGCAGCAACAACTGCTGGCAAACAAGTCTTTACGACAAGCAAGCAACCCGGAAAACCTGGTTCCCGTAAATGACCTGGGATACGATTTTGCGTTGTCCCGGCTCGCCGGCTTCTCGCAAAATGGCAGCAGCAACGCATGGTGCGGACAGAATATTGTTGTGGGTTATAACGATTCCTTTGCATACCTGTACTCGTCGGCATTGGGAGTCGGCTCAAGCTTTAGCGGCGTGGCCGTCTCTCACGACGGTGGCGCAAGTTTTCACGGCTCACCTTTCCTCAGTGCAGGACCGAACGCAAGCAAGTTTCTGGCCGGCGAACCCGTAGTCGCGTGCTCCAGAAAGAATTTCTATTACGCGTCGTTATCTCAGATTCAAACTCCGGGCGGCCAAATCTTGAGTGCTGTCACTGTCGATCATTCTCCTGATGGTGGCGACACCTGGAGCTTACCTATTCCGGCCGTAAGGAAAAGCGCGGACACTCACATTGTCGATAAAGAGTGGCTGGCCGTCGATCCCAACAAGCCAAACAATCTCTATGTCAGCTTCACCGATTTCGACTATACGTTTCACAAAAATAATGGCTGTAACGGCGCGGTGCGAATTGCGATCGAGCTAGTTACGTCGACTGATGGCGGCCACTCCTGGACTCTTCCTACGATGGTGGATCAGTTATGCAATCCCGCCAAGGGAGAGGCATTGCAAGCGTCACAGGTCGTAATAGGAGATGCCGGGGAAGTTTTCGTAGCCTACATTTCGGAAACGAGCCTTGACGAACAGATCCTATTCCGCCGGTCTTCGGACGGAGGCTTGACGTTCTCGGATCCGAGTTTTGTGGCCAGCGCTGTTTTCGGCGGCCTTGGCGGCGCTGCCCGGCTGCAGAGCCTGATCCAGACAAACTCTTTTCCGTCCCTTTCAATCGACCGCTCGCATGCCGCCTCTCGCGGAACGCTCTATCTCACGTGGACTGATGCGAACCGTCATCAGATCGCGGATTTTCTCGCGCCCACCCAAAGCTATGGTTTTGGGGAAGTGACGTTCAGCAAGTCAGTGGATAAGGGAAGAACGTGGACACCTGCCTCAGAGGTTAGACCCATAGCAAAGGATCGTGAGCAGTTTCTGCCCTCAGTAGCCGTAGATGGCGATGGAACGCTGGCGGTCTGCTTTTTCGATCGTCGCCGCGATCCGCAAAACAATGGGGTCGACCATTTCTGTTCAGTCTCGCACAATCAGGGCGCGAGCTTTACCAGCCTTCGCAACACGCCGCAATCGTTTACTCCAACCCATCTCACCGATGGCCTGTTCGATCCTGTGAGTTTCGGAGACTACGATGGTGTGAGCAGCGATTCGAGCGGCGTCAATTTCGGCTTCTTCAGCGCATTCCAAACACAAGACACTGGCGATCCGAACATTGTGGGGGTGAGATTCTGAACAAAATCGCTCAGGCCCGGCAAAGGAGTACAAACGAAGTCTCACTGAGACGCTCGTACCGCCGAATAGCTTTGTGCACACGTCCCCGTCAGAGTATGGCGTTGATCCAGGGCCAATCGCCACCCGCGAGAAGCAGTGGCCTGCCGCCTTATACGACCGAAGCGGCCGTCAGCGCTTTCAATTCAGCAATCTTTCGTGCAATCTGCACGGTGTTGCGGCAGTTCACATGGCAGGACTCACAACCGCTGCAGGCGTTGAGTCCTCGGCCTGGCGGTGTTGAGGCGAGCATTGTCCTGGCCATTCCCGGATTCCGGTATTGCACGGCATACATGTGTGATCGCATCAGCGCGGGTACATCGACTCGCTTCGCACAATCCTGGCTGCACTCGCCGCACTGCTGACAGAATTCCGCCTGGGCCGCGAAGCCCTTATCTGACAGAAATCTCTCCTCATCACCTGTGTATCCGAGGTCTCGGGCAACGGAGAAATCCTGCTCCAGATGTTCGTAGGTGCTGAAGCCCGGGATCGCGGTAGTGACGAAGTCATGATTGAGCACCCACTTCAGCAGCGCGGTCTGGGTGTATGGCGGCAATTCTTTGGGGAGTTTTGGATCAGGCCTGACCGTTCCTCCGGCCTGTGTCTTCATGGCCACTATGCCGATACCGCTCTTGGCCGCACGTTCAATCGTGTTGAGGATATCGGTGTTATGCGCCATGGTGTAGTTCATCGTAACCAGAGCGACGTCGAACACATTCAGACGAATGGCTTCGTTGATCACCGGCACCGTGTTGTGCGTCGAAATTCCAATAAAGCGGGTCTTGCCCTGCTTCTTCAAGATCTGTAATGCCTCAAGCGGGCCTTCCGCTTTTGCGTCTTCGACGGAATCGACCGAATGGTAATAAAGGATGTCGACGTGATCCATCTGCAGCCGCTTCAAACTGCTCTCCACGCCTTCGGTGAAACGATTCTTGGCCTCCGCAGGGTTCTGCGGGCGATTGCGTAAGAGTTGTTTGGTTGAGACTATGACCTTGTCGCGTACGCCCAACTCTTTGATGACGGTGCCGACCATCTCTTCATTGCGGCCTTGCTGGTAGACGGCGGCGGTATCGAAATGTCGGATCCCGAGTTCATACGAACGGCGGATGAGGCCAGGGATGTCAGCGTTCATCACTCCCATACTGACGACAGGCAAGGTAATCCCGGTCTTTCCGAGCGTGCGCTGCAGGATTGGGCCAGCCTTATCGATCGTAGATGCCAGGAGCACGTCCGTTTTCCCGATTACCCTGGCGGCTCCGGCCCACAGAATTGGCTTCACGATGAATTCACGACGATTCCATTCGTTGCTTTTCACGGCTGTAGTCCTCCTTACTTCTCTTCGCGTGCTGGTTACTTCGTTATGGGAGATTCTGCGCCACAGTCTTCAGTATTTCGGCGCCATTTTCCGAGGGGTTGAACAATGCAATGAGATAGCGTCCTTGCGTCCGAGCGATTACCCGTCCCTCGAAACTATTCTTGGCGCGGATTCCACCTTCGCCCAGTTCCGGCGCTGCGACCGACTCACCACTTTGTTTGAAATGTTTGTTGAGTTGTTCTGCGCGCGCTTTGGTGCTTTGCGCATCGCTCGCGACTGAAATCACGAGCTTGGACTGCTGCTTTCCCTGTCCGTAAGAAACGATGTATGACGGTGCGAGAAACGCGTGCCCTAACGGGTCTTTCTTCACATACTGTTCAGAATGGAGAACACGACTTTCCCGCGGAAGCTTCCCCAGCAAGCTTGGCAACGATCGCACGCCGCCAATCCTCCCCGAGAGCAGATGGGCAAACTGGTCGAGCAGTGGGTCGGCACTCGCGCCGCTACTGGAGAGCTTTACGTAGTAGCGATCCTGAACGAAGTTCAAGATTCCCTTGTCACGATAACCTTCTGCGCCAAATACGACGAACTTGTAGCCGGGCGAGCGCTCGGATGCATAAATTCCAAACGCGTCCTCGGGCTTGCTCATCTCATAGATATCCACGGTCAGATCCGTGGGTCCGCTTCTGAAGTCTTGGTGCAGAAGTGCTTTGAAATCGTAGAGCAGATACAAATCCGCGCCGCCATCGATGTATTGATAGAGAGTGTCGGGGTTATAGGTTTGGGCGGAGCCTTGTGCAGCAGCTTTGCCAGGCAGTGGTGCATTCAAAAGGCTCGCGAGTTGAACCGGCGCGGTGCTTCTTGTTTTAGCGGGAGTTGCTTTCGGGGGCGCTGTCTGTGCTTGCAGTGCTACGATCGCCGACAACGCGCTTAAGAACATCGTGATCATTCTGATCGAAAGTTGCTTGTTCACGTCTCTCTCCATCGAACGGTTGTTCTCACAATGCCTTTATCTGCATCCGGACCTTTTCGAACTCATATGTGCCCAAGCCACGGTTAGCGGCCATCGTGAGATATGGCAAATCGGACACTTCGAGATTCCAGAACGCCTTCGCAACGTAAGCATCAAGCGCGACCGGATTCGTTCCCGCGACCATCGTTTTCTTCAGCAGGACATCTTGGAGGTTGCCTCCGGTGGGTCCGTTGCGGACGAGAATCCGGTAGCAGTCGACCATCGTGAGCGTGGGGCGCACAAAGTCGGCGAGGTCGACCAGGCTCTCGTGGATTTTCTGATGTAACTGGTGGCGCGGGCCGCCCAACATCCCGTACCAGTTCTTCATACCCAATGTGGTGCCGGTCAGGCTGTGATGCTTGGCAATCGGAATGTTGATTACCTTGTCGACATTCAGAAACGGGTTGAGCACCGGCCAGGCTCGGAGGATCTCACCTTGCAGGTCAACTTCCTTAAACCTCGCCGGGTCTGGAAGTATGACTTGCGCGCCGGCGGCTTGGGCCGCTGCTGCTATTCCAGAACGCTGAAAGCAGCGGCGCGGATCATTGCAGCTGGTGTCGGTGACAATAACTCGCTTAGCACCTGCATTCGAACACTGTCGAACAACCTCAGCCACGACGTCAGGATTCGTATTCGCAGCCTGCTCGGGAGTGCGATCCCACCCGATATTCGGCTTGACGAGAACGACGTCCCCGCGTGAAACGAAGCGGTGGATGCCTCCGAGTTCTTCCAGGGCCTGCCGGGCCAGCTGTGCGGGATCCTCTCCCGTAATTACCGCAATTTCGGGACGCTGGGGATCTTGCGCGACGGCATGCCCACGCCTCGCGGCTACTGCCAGTGCGGGCTCTGGGCGCAAACTCTGCTTGCTCAGCCACATTCCTAATGTGGCAGCGCCAGCTCCGGCTCCAGCCACGCGCAGCAGCTTGATCAGTGCATCGCGGCGGCTGACCGGCTGAGTTTCGGGTTGCATTCTCAACTCTTCCTCCGATTCAGGAGAACCTGATTTGTGCGCGAGCGGCTCTCACCAATACTGGTGACGTAGACCGCTGGATGGTCGTGCACCGGACACGCGTATTCGCATGCGCCGCATCCCACGCACTGTGCCGGATCCAAATATGGCTGCTTCACTTGTTTGGGATTCCCAGTTGGATCGATGACTTCGGCTGACCGAAAATAGATGGCTTTCGGAGAAGTGGGACACCATTCTTCGCAGACGATGCAATCTGTCGCCATTGCCCATGGAAGGCAGCGGCCACGATCGTAGAACGCGGTTCCGAGGCGAACCGGTTTCTCCATCCGGCCTACATCCACGGACCAGCCTTTCTGTTTTGCAGTGATCTCCCAGATAGCGCCTGTCGGACAAACCTGGGAACACAATACGCAGCTGGCTTCGCAGTAGCCGATCCGCGGCACCAAGACCGGGGTTGACAATCCTTCAAGGCCGGCCTCTGAAAAAGCGGGATGCAGCGCATTGTTGGGGCAGACCTTCATGCATTGGCCGCAACGAATGCAGCGGGACAGAAAGAATCCCTCGTCGAGCGCTCCCGGGGGACGCAACAAACGTTCGTGATGCTCGGCGGCAAAACCTGGCGTGGCGCGCGCGAGGGGCACAAATACGGCCCCCGCGGCCAACCCGGTGAGAACTTTTCGGCGCTGCAGATTTGTCCCCGCTGATTTTTGCGCGGGGAACCATTCAAACCGCAAGCCGTGTTCCGGACACTCGTCCACGCAATTCATGCAGAGATGACACTCCGGTTGATGCCACGGCACTCCGCCCACGGGATCATCTCCGCCCTGACAGCGCAGAAGGCAGCGATTACAGTCGTTGCAGTGCTCGGGATTCTTGACCAGCCCGAGCACAGACCAGCGCGAAACCATCCCGAGCAGCGCCCCCAATGGGCAAAGCGCCCGGCACCAGAATCGCGTGATACGAAGATTCAATATCACGATAAAAACGAAGATGGCCCCCAACCATATTCCAAGCCGGAAAAACGGTTGCTTGAAGCTGAGTAGCAGCAGGCCTAAAAGGAAATGCAGCCCACTGCCAACATTCTGCACCCACGCATACTGGCTGCGTTCGAACAATCCCAGCAAACCGCGCACGCCGTAATCGGTTGCAGGAAGAATCGATAAACCAAGCGATCGAACGAGAAATGAAAATGGATCCAGCCAGCCGACGATGCCCGTACCGAAGACTGCCGCGACAAGAGAAACGATGAGCAGGTAATACTTGGTCGTCTGCCAGCGCTTGTAGCGATTTGATTCGATCAACTGCTTGCCACGTTTGCGCTCGGATCTCAAGCTGCTGAAATAGTGGTGAATCGAGCCGAAGGGACAGATCCACCCGCAAAAGAAGCGCCCAAGAAACATGGTGGGAATCAGGATCAGCAGGCACAATAACAATCCCCGGTAAAGCGCATGGCCAGCCAGGAGGTTCGAGAGTGCGACAAGCGGGTCGATCTCAAAGAAGAACGAGACGGGATACGGTAAGCGGATATCGCTGTTCGAGGCCGTCAAAGATCCGCGAAACTCAGTGCGGAGCAGAAGAAACAGAAACAGCAAAAAGAACAGCGTTTGCGAGATTGTCCGCAGCCGGGAGAGCTTTGGAAATTGCAACACGACCACCTTTCGGACGGAATCGGGTGACGGTGCCGTGCGTCTGGCATCGCCAACTTATTCTCCAATTTGGGTTCGCGTCGTTTCTGTGATTCGGATCACTACGCGTCGTGAGAAGAATGGCCTACAAGCTGGAAAGATTCACTTTTCGGTTTGATTCCCGGAGATACAACCGCAGCCTTTCGCTACGCTCCCCACTGAATCACGGTGTAGGATCTCGGCTGGACTTCGAATCTTGCGCGACCGTTTGCCATTGAAGGTTTATCGAAAGGTTGCGGTTTGATTCTCTCGGGCGCGTCGAAGCCATTCACCGCTTTCAAATCGTTCCCGGTCAATACATGGGAATCCAGTACGCGGTTCTGCGGCTGATCTTCCCAGACGACTTCGACTGCATGTGCTTTCGACAGATCGCGGTTAAGTAGGAAAAGTGAAGTCTTGCCGTTGTCGGTGGTCGCGACGGCGTCGATATATGGCACGGCATCAAGACCCTTCACCTCATAGGTTGGCGACTCCACCAACAGGTTCAAGACTTTGCCCTGCGCGTATTGCAACGCCCATAAGTACGGATAGTAGATCGTCTGCCGGAAAAGTCCATTCGCGTTGGTCGTTATGGGCGCGATCACGTTGATCAACTGTGCCAGGCACGCGATCTTCACGCGATCCGCATTGCGCATCAGCGTATTCAGCATGCCACCTACCAACAGCGCATCTTCCAGGTTATAGACCTCTTCCAGAAGATGCGGCGCTTCCTTGCCGTGACCATTCACGGCATCGCCGGTGCGAGCGCGGTACCATACATTCCATTCATCGAAGGAGAGCCAAAGCTTTTTCGGAGACCGTTTGTGCCCTCGCACGAGATCGCATACCGCCAGCGACTCAGCAATCTGACGGTCCATCGTGAGATTCATGGCCAGGAATTTGGCGCTGTCCCCGCCCGTCTCTCCATTGTTCCCGAGATATCGGTGCAGGGAGAGGCCGTCGACGTATTCATAGCATTGCTCAAGCACTTCCCGGTCCCACTCGAGATAGGTCGGCATAAAGGGACCGCTCGACCCGCAGGCAATCAACTGGAGGGGGAAATCTGGATCGACATATTTCATTTGGCGAGCGGTGTCCTGCGCCTTCATGCCGTACTCAGTCGCGGTCATATGCCCGATTTGCCACGGTCCGTCCATCTCATTACCCAGACACCAGTGCTTCACTTTATAGGGTTCGGCATATCCGTGCTTACGACGCAGATCACTCCATTTGGTGCCTTTTTCCACATTGCAGTATTCCAGCAGGGCGGCTGCCTGTTCTGGAGTGCCCGTGCCGAGATTCAAGCCCATCAGCGGCAAAGTTCCGACGTCCTTGCACCATTGCATGTACTCGTTGGTACCGAATTCATTTGAGTTGAGCGCATTCCAGGCTTTATCAAGTACGCGTGGACGATCCTGCTTCGGTCCTACACCATCGAGCCAGTTATAGCCCGAAACGAAATTGCCACCCGGATAGCGGATGATCGGGACACCGAGAGTTCGCACCTCCTGCATCACGTCCTTCCGGAAGCCATTCGAGTCAGACAATTTCGATCCGGGATCATAAATGCCCTCGTAAATCGCGCGTCCCAACTGCTCTAGGAAGGAGCCGAAGATATTTCTGTCCAGGGGAGAGATAGTCCGACGGCTATCAATAAAGATGCGGACCGTCTGATCGGCCGTTGAAGGTGTTTGCGCCGATAAAAGACGCCCAAAAAGAGTGCTGGAAGATACAGCCAATGCGGCGGTAGAAGCCTGCTGCAAGAACTGTCGTCTCGAGGGCATTGAAAAACCTCCAGCGGAGCGAGGGCATACCACATACTCAGCCCTTCTTTTATGGTTTGGAGAAAACGCTTACTTAATTGAGCCGGATCAATATACGGCTTGCCGCCCTTAGGGGCAAGAGGAAACGCGCAATTGCTGGTGGCTGGCGCAGAGCACAGATCCTAAGGGAATTGTCTTTCAGCAACCGTTAACCTCGACTTATTGAAGGGCACGGCCTCGGCGTTGCGTAAGCAGGGCCTTATCGTGCTCGCAAAGACATTCTACGAACGGAGCGAACAATACACAGGTCTGCAGGGATTGGTCGTCCCGCCAGACATCCTCCGGACAACTTTTGCCATTGTCCAAGGGTTAACGTTTACCGTGCTAGAATCGGCCAGCGTTTAGCGGGTTCAAATGGATATCCGGGAAGTCGCCAAGCGAGCACGAGTTTCGACGGCCACGGTTTCGCGTGTGGTGAATAAGGTCTCGACCGTCAACCCGCAGATGGCAAAGCGGGTTTGGAACGTCATTGAAGAACTCGGATATTACCCCAACACCCAAGCCAGGGCCCTTGTATCAGGACGCAGCCGCATCTTTGGCCTGATCATTTCCGATATTACAAATCCTTTCTTCCCCGAGATCGTACAAGTGTTCGAGCGGATCGCTGTTCAGCATCACTACGAAATCCTGCTCAGTTCCACTGATCACGATCCCAAGCGGATGGAGACTTCGGTCCGACGCATGCTCGAACGGCGGGTCGAGGGCGTCGCAGTATTGACCTTTGGAATGGAGGAGCAACTAATCGAGCACCTACGTGTGCGCAAAGTGCCGGTTGTATTTGTCGATGTTGGCCCGCAGCGCCCCAGAGTCAGCAATATCCGAATTGACTACATGCACGGCATTCGCCAGGCGGTGCAGCATCTGGCTGCCCTTCGCCACGAACGAATTGCCTTCATCTCCGGACCGTTGCGCTTGAAGTCTGCGGTGGCGCGCCACCAAGCTTTTCTGAAGTCGATGCAGGAAATTGGATTGCCCGCGCCGTCAACCTACGTTGTCGAGGGCGACCACACGATGGAAGGCGGGATGCAGGCGTTCTCCCGCCTGCTAGCCCAATCTGAGCAGCCCACGGCGGTGATTTGCTCGAATGACATGACCGCCATCGGCGTCATGCGAAGAAGTCATGAATTGAAAATCACAATTCCGGGTGACTTGTCCGTGATTGGGTTTGACGACATCCGGCTGGCTCAGTTCATGATTCCGCCTTTGACCACAATTCAGATGTCACAGTCGGAAATCGCTCGCCTCGCATTTGATGCGTTGATGGCTGACGTGCAGCGCGAAACTCCTGCGCCGAATGGGACCGAATATGTCCTCCGTACGAACCTTGTGCTGCGAGAGTCGACGCAACTGAACACTCAGCGGTTCAGTGGCTGAGTGCTTGTGTACAACCGCCCTGCTGCGATCCGAATCTTGCTAAAGAGTTCTCATGTCTCGGCGAATGCCGGATAGCCAGAGCCTGCGGGAGCATAACGCATGAGCGATACGAAGATACGACAGCTGCTTGCTTGTGGCCTTCTATCGGCCACGCTTTTCTGGTATCAAGGCAACGCTTTTGCGCAACATGGGCCCCAGCCTGACTCCGGAACTTTTACCAACCCCCTTCTTCCAACGGGACCCGATCCCTGGGTTATCTCCAAGAACGGCTTTTACTACTACATGAACACAGTGGGAGACAACCTCACTATTTGGAAAACACGCAGCCTTCCGGAGTTAAAGAACGCAGAAAAGAAAGTTGTGTGGCGACCGCCTGCCTCTGGCCCTTATTCCCACGAAATCTGGGCACCCGAGCTTCATTTCTTCAATGGCAAGTGGTACGTCTATTTCGCGGCTGATGCAGGCACGAACCAGTCTCATCGTCTATGGGTAATTGAGAACACATCGGATGATCCGTTACAAGGTGAATGGACGTTGAAAGGAAAACTCGCTGATCCATCCGACAAATGGGCCATCGACGGAACCGTCTTCGAGAACGCGGGAAAGCTCTACGCTGCGTGGTCAGGCTGGGAAGGAGATGTAAATGGCGTCCAGTCCATTTATCTCGCGGAACTCGAAGATCCCTGGACAGTGAAAGGCCGCCGTGTTCGCATCTCGGTCCCCGAGTACCCTTGGGAAAAAATGGGTGATCGCAAGCTCGATCGGAATCCTGAGCAGAATCCTGCGCTTGATGTGGACGAACCGGTGCACATCGACGTGAACGAAGGCCCTGAGTTCTTGCAACACGGAGACAAGATTTTCCTTATTTACTCTGCCAGCGCATGTTGGACAGACTTCTATGAACTGGGAATGCTGACCGCTCGCGCTTCCGATAATCTGATGGATCCGGCTTCATGGAAGAAGTCGCCTGTCGCAGTATTCTGGCAATCTCCCCGAGCGCATGTGTACGGTCCTGGGCATAACAGCTTTTTCAAGTCTCTGGACGGCAAGCAGGATTGGATCCTGTATCACGCCAACTCAGAACCTAACCAGGGATGCGCAGCGCATCGTGCGCCGAGAGCGCAGCCATTTACATGGAGACCCGACGGCACTCCTGATTTTGGCCGACCGGTTCCGACCGGGAATCCGATCGCCAATCCCAGTGGCTCCCAATAGTCAGGAAGATTTTATCGCAGCCAGGATTGGGCGACTGGCACGATTGCGGGCGACGAGGGCGGAAGGAAACTCCGCCCAATCTCTTCTAAAGTCTATTGAGCTGGGATTTGCACGTTGGAAACGATGTTTGAATATCCGCTTTCAACATTGCTGGTGTCCACGGCTGTCGTGGCGAAACAGTAGGAACTGCCATTCTTCACTGACGAGTCAGTGTATAGGGTGCCCGTGTCGAGCAAGCTGTTGATTTTCGAGAAGCTTCCGCACGAGGAACTGTATGGAGCCCGGTACACGTTGTAGCCGGATATGTTCGATGATGTACTCGCATTCCACGACAGCGCCACCGAATGCGTGGCTGCGGCAGCGCCCGTGCCGGTAAGCGACTCAGTCGTCGACGACGGCTGGGCATTGCTTGTAAATGTCAGTGTCGCCCCGGCTGAACCCGCAACCGTTGGACTGAATGTAATGGTGAAAGAAGCGCTTTGCCCCGCGGCGATCGTGTGGGGCAGTGAGAATCCGCCAATGGTGAAGACAGAGTTATTCGTGCTTGCCCCCGTTACCGTTACGCTGGCGCCAGTGGCAGTTACTGTCCCATTCGCTGTGCCACTCGATCCGACTGTTACATTGCCCAATGCGAGCGTTCCCGGTGACACGCTCAACTGACCGATGGCAGATGTGACGCCCGTTCCAGAGACTGGCACTGTTAAGGTCGAATTGCTCGCCGTTGAAATAACGGTCAGATTCCCGCTCGCTGAGCCGCCGGTGCCAGGAGCAAATGTCAATGTGAACGTAGCGCTCTGTCCCGCGTTGAGCGTCGCCGGGGTCGTAATTCCGCTAACGCTGAATCCAGTTCCAGTCACTCCCACCTGAGTCACCGACACGCTCGAACCGCCTGTGTTGGTGATGGTCTCTGAGAGCGATCCGGTACTGCCGACGTTCACATTGCCGAAGCTAAGGCTCGTTGGATTCGCGCTCAGCGTCCCGGCTGCCACCGCTACACCCGTTCCAGACAACGGTATCGATATGCTTGAATTGTTAGCATCGGAACTGATGATTGCTGATCCGGTCACATACCCGCTTACCTTTGGCGAGAAGGTAACGGTGAAAGCTGCGGTCTTCGAAGCGGCAAGAGTCACCGGAGTCGTAATCCCACTCATGGAAAAGCCCGCTCCACCAACTGTAATTTGAGAAATCGAAATGCTGGATGTAGTCGGGTTACTTAATGTCACTACTTGCGACTTGCTCGACCCAATAGTGACGTTGCCGAACGGCTGGTTCGTCGGATTGACTTGAAGTTGAGTAGTGGTGGTACCTGCTCCCGAAAGGGCAAGAGTCTGGGGCCCATCGGAGGCATCACTCGCGACAGACAGGGTCGCGCTGAAATTCGTGGCGGCGTTCGGTGTAAACGAGATGCTTAACGTCGCGCTTTGCCCAGCCGCGAGCGACAACGGAAGAGATGGCGAAGTTATCGCGAAATACTTGGTCGAGATTGAAACACTGCTGACGTTGACCGTCTTACTTCCTGAGTTGTTCGCGGTCACCGTCAGAGTCTTGGTCGTGTTTGTAGTGACATTGCCGAAATCAAGAGTTGCGCTGGCTAGCACCAGATTCCCGGTGTCTTGACCGCCACCTCCACCTGATTGGCTGAATCCCATGCAACCAGTAAAAGCGGCAAGGGTCGTCAGCAGGAGGACGACGCTCGTCGCTCTTCCGATTTTCTCAATGACAGATTTTCTTTCTTTATCGTTTCGCATCACTCTCACGAACCGTATCCCGCTACTACTACAACTTCTTGATGCGGGGGGACTGTACATACAGATTGGGATAGTCGGCAGAAAGAAAATAGATTGCGAAGGTACATTGCACGCCTTGGCGAAAGGCCTAATGTGATTCCGTCGGTCGGGCCTGTTGCGATATTCAACAGTGAATACAGGCGAGGTAAGTCTGGCTGCCAATCCCGGTTCGATATTTAGGTCGTGTTCTAGAGCTCAAGAACAACGGTAAGGATCAGTGGAAGATTTTCGGGAGATTGGTCCTTCTACGGCGTGGCCAGCAAACTACCCTTCTTCGCTGCGCCCTAAGCCTGCGTGACGGCTGAAAAGGAGAGGGCCGGCTCCTCGGGGGAGGACCGGCCCTGAAATTTTCGCGGTAGATCTCTTCTTAAACGCTGTTCTACTCGATTTTTGCGATCAAATTAGCTACGCAGCGTCGGCAAAGTGGATTGGCAGTTCGTCGCTCGCGGTGGGCACAGAATGAGGGGGCCTCCATCAGCCGAAGGCACCGATTGAACGCTTGCTGCCACGAATGTGCCGATCATGACTACGGCTAGAACTACGATCTTCGCTACCAGCTTTGCATTCTTTCCTACCATTGTCGTGCTCCTTTGGGACCTGGGGAATTCTTGCTCGGATTCGACCGTCGCAAGTGCCCTTACATAAAGCATGTGCCGTGCCAAAGCACCTACGCCACTCTCGTAATTTCCTCTGACTCGAAAACTACTGAAAGATAAGGAGTAATGCTTCTTGCCGTTCTGAGTGGCGAGGAACTTGCACTCCGGAAGGCGCTCGCGCCCTAACAAAGGCGTTACGACCAAACTTTTTTGTTAGGGTGCCGTTAGAGCGGCATCGGGGCCGTCCGAGTATACTCAGGCGTCATGGGCCAGTCAGGCGAGTCCAGCGCTCTTCCCAGCGGCGCCGCACGGTTGGAGGCTGTCAGCGGTCCACTCCGGGGAAAAGTCTTCCCGCTGATCGACGCCGAGATGTCGATCGGGCGCGATCCTTCTAATCACATTTCCCTGCTCGACTCGTTGGTTTCCCGGCGACACTGCGTCATCCGGAAAAACGGCGAATCTTTTCTTCTGGTCGATCTGGAGAGCCGCAACAATACGTTCGTCAGCGGCGTGCCTGTACGCGAGCGGGCTCTGGTGCCTGGGGACCAGATTCGCGTCGGCAACTCCGTCCTTGTGTTTCAGGGCAATGACGGCGACACAAGCACTGCGAAAGCCTCGCTTCAACTGGACGCTCCCACCCCGGCTGCCGCCACCGTGATCCTGCGAAAAGAAGACGCTGTGTATCTGCAGCCGCCCCGGCCAGACGGCCTGCCCGCAACACCGCGAACCGTTCGTGATCTGAACCTGCTGCTCGACTTTAGTCGAACCCTCAATTCTGTTCGTGGCCTTGGAGCTCTGCAGGAAAAGGCACTCGAAGCGGTGCTCGCAGCCGTCCCTGCTGACCGGGCAGCAATCTTGCTGACCGATGATGGAGGCCAAGGATTTTCTTCCATCATCGGACGTGATCGTCGGCTTGGTCCTAACCAGGACATCCACGCCAGCCGGACGATCTTGAACGGCGTTTTTAAGGAGAATCTAACCGTTCTCTCGAGCGATGTGCAGGGCGACGAAGCCTACCGCCAAGCCGAAAGCCTTCTTGAACGTCGTGTGCATTCGGTCCTTGCCGTACCGCTTGAGGTTCGCGGCACTGTGCTCGGCGTTCTGTATCTTGAGGCAAGTTCCCCGGACTCGCGTTTTAGTCCCGACCTGTTGCAACTCGTCACCACTCTCGGCAACATCACCGCTCTTGCCATCGAAAATGCGCGATATCTGGAGAGGCTTGACGGCGAGAACCGCCGACTTAACGAAGAACTCAATATTCATCACAGCATGGTCGGAGAGAGCAAGGCCATGCGTGAGGTCTACGAATTCGTTTCGCGGGTCGCAGGCCGTGACTCGACAGTCCTCATCTTTGGAGAGAGCGGCACAGGAAAAGAGCTAGTCGCGCGGGCCGTCCATCTGAACAGCCCGCGAAAAAACAAGCCCTTCGTCGCTATCAACTGCGCGGCTATTACCGAGACTTTGCTCGAAAGCGAGCTTTTCGGGCATGAACGCGGCGCATTTACTGGCGCCGTTTCTCAGAAGAAAGGCAAACTGGAAGTCGCTGAGGGCGGAACCATTTTCCTGGATGAAATCGGGGAACTCGCGCTTCCTATGCAAGCCAAACTGCTGCGAGTCCTGCAGGAGCGCGAGTTTGAGCGCGTCGGGGGAACTCGCCCCATCAAGCTCGACGTTCGCCTCGTTGCCGCCACCAATCGCGATCTGAAAGAAGCATCGCAGACTGGGGCCTTCCGGTCGGACCTCTATTACAGATTGAATGTCGTGTCGCTCCGGATGCCGACTCTGCGCGAGCGTCGCGAGGACATTCCTTTGCTGGCAGCATTTTTCGCAAATCAGCATGCTGAGAAGGTAAAACGTAGAGTCGCCGGGATATCCCCCGAGGCGCGAGCCTGTCTCATGCACTACAACTGGCCGGGCAATGTCCGTGAGCTTGAAAATGCCATTGAACGCGCGGTGGTTCTCGGTTCAACAGAATTGATAAATGCCGAGGACTTGCCGGAATCCATTCTGGATGAAACCGCAGCAGCCGGTGAACCCGCCAACAAGCTCGCGGAGGGCCTTCGTATCGCGAAGAAGATGCTGATCGAGAAGGCGATTCAGCAGGCAAACGGGAACTATACAGAAGCCGCGAAACTACTCGGTGTGCACGCCAACCATCTATTCCGGCTAGTTCGAACGTTAAATCTCAAGCCGAAGCGGGAGCGATAATAAGGCTTCAGAGGATCAGCGCGAAGTAGGCCTCTGTTGAGTTATTGCTGGTAAACGTTGTCTCAGAAGCTCCCACCCCGACATCGAATTCACGCCTCGAGTAAAGGAATTTCTTCTCGGGGCGAGGGCAGCTCTCCGGGTGAACAGCCTTCCCCTCATGGGACGGCTTAAGTCCGTTTTGGCAAAATGCCCCAAAATCTAAGTCCATCAATGGCTCGAAGCGGCGCCTATAGTAGGAAAATACTAGATTTTTCTTGACAAAACCGATTTAGAGGGCGTAGCTTGCCGCCAAAGCAGTAATCGTTTACTTGTGGGTAAGAAGCGAAGGCCCTGGGGCACGTCTTCATGGTTTGGTTCGCAGCAGTGTACTGGCCCCTGGGGCATCAATCGGGAGGGGAACGATGAGAGCCTACCTTGTCGTAGCGTTGTGTGTTGTCCTTGCTGTTATCTGCCTAACCTCTTCGCTTCCTGCACAGCGTGCTGATCGCGGGATCATTACCGGAATCGTCACCGACCCTACGGGCTCCAGCGTGGCTGGTGCCACGGTTAGGGTTCGCGACGAGGGTACCGGCGTTGAGACTGTTCTTGTCAGCAATGACGCTGGAGCGTACACGACTCCTCCTCTCGTGCTGGGCCGTTACTCGGTGACTATCGACCACACTGGATTCAAGACATCCGTGAATACCGGCATCATGCTTCAGGGAGCTGAGACCATCCGCAAGGATGTCACCCTGACAGTTGGCGCGGTCACTGAATCGGTCGAGGTCAAAGCGGGCGCCGAAGTCGAAGTAACTACCCCGGACGTCAGCCACACCGTCGACGAAAAGTACTATCGCGACATCCCGATCATCACTGCCTCCGACGTTCGGTTGGCTGAGTCGATGCTGCAGATTCAGCCCGGCTACCTGCCTATGAAGCCGAACGGCGACCCGATGTTCCGCGGCAGCCAGTTCAACTCGCGCATCAACGGCGGCCAGACCATGGCAACCGAAAATTTCTTCGACGGCGCTGCATTTGGTTACGCCGTCGGGCATCAGCAAAGTCAGGAGAGTTCTCCTCCGGCGGAGAGTATTCAAGAAATGAAGGTTATTACCACGACCTACTCCGCGCAGTACGGCCATACCAGCGGCGGATTCATCGAATACACCTCGAAAACGGGTACGAGCAAGATTCACGGGAGCGCCTACGAATACTTTGCCAACGATGCTCTCAATGCGCGCGGATTCTTCGATGCAGACTGCGATCAGGTCACCGGCCATTGCACGCCGCGCGCCAAGACCCCATTGAAAAACAACAGCTTCGGGTTCACCCTTGGCGGCCCGGTGGTGATTCCTCATGTTTATGACGGCCGTCAGAAGACATTCTTCTTTGTGAATTTTGACTGGACGCGCCTTCGATCTGGTGTTCTGCCTGGTTTCGGCAACACTACTCCGACGGACGCTTTCAAGGCAGGCGACTTTAGCTCTGTACTCGATACCACGACTGTCGTTGGCACTGATGCGTTGGGTCGCAACATCTACAAGGGAGAGATTTTCGACCCCAGTACTACACGTGATGGCCCGGGTGGTGTGACGGTTCGCGACGGTTATGGTTTTGATACCGTAACAGGCCTTCCCACTGGGCAGGCAAACATAATTCCGTCGACTTCATTCAGCACAGTAGCTTCGAGGATTTCAGCCCTTATGGTTCATCCTGACCGGGCAGGAGTCTCCGGCAACGTAGCGGGCAACCCGGCAGGCGATCAGACCTGGCTTCTGAATGCGCGCACGATCGAGTTCCGCGTGGACCACGCATTCAAACCCAATTTCCGGATGAGCGAGAGCTTTTACTGGGGCCACAGGCCGTCGATCCGGAACTGCGGCGAGGTTGCGGGCTGCAACACCCAGTTCAGTGGCGAAACGTCGCCTGAAAAAAACACTTCGTACTACGGCAACGGCTTCTATCAGCGCATCACTACCCACCATACGCACACGCAGTTCGAGTGGATCATCCGAAACAACTTACTGAATCACACGACTATCGCCTGGGACCGTTGGTTCATGGGAGGAAATCCCCTGTCGGCGGGCGCCGGATGGCCTAACATACTTTGGTCCGGGACGGCGGGTGAATCAAATCCGAATGGCGTTGTCGGAGGACTTCTCGACCAGACTGCCGGACCCCCGGAAATTGATTTCCAGGGCAACATTCCATACAACGGCTTGGGCCTCTATGGCTGGGGGAAGTTCGGCTTCCTGACCAACAATCGCTGGCAGTTCTCCGACGATCTCTCGTGGGTGAAGGGCAAGCACACGATTAAAGTCGGCTTCGAATACCGCTGGCATCAATTCCCGTTTGCCGGATGGGCCACCGGCGCGCAAGCCGGCGACTTCGTCTTCAACAACCAGGAAACCGCCGGCTATGACGCCTCGGGAAACAATCTTTCCGGACAGACCGGCGAGTCCTTCGCCTCGTTCCTGCTGGGTCAGGTGCATTCCTCGACGCAGACCATTCCTTTCCATCCAACGTTCTACGAGGCTTACACCTCGCCTTGGATCAATGACGAGTTCAAGGCGACGAGCCGCTTAACCTTGACGTTCGGTCTGCGCTTCGACTACCAGTTCGCGCGGACGGAAATGCACAACCAATATTCCACCTTCGATCCCAACACACCCAACACAGCAGCGGGCAATCTGCCTGGAGCCTTGATTTTTGCTGGACGGGATGGTCATGGCCGCACCTTTGAGCGGCCGAGCCATGACGCCTGGGGGCCTCGCATTGGCTTTGCTTATCGACTGGGAGACAAGACTGCAATCCGAGGTGGCTACGGCATCTACTATTCCGGGGTTTCATTCGATCAGTTCATCGGACAGCCGACCATCGGCTTCCAATCGAATCCCACTACTCCGAACACAACTAACGGCAAATTCGCGGTCTTTCCATTCGATCAGGGATTTCCGCAAACCGACCACGACCCGAACACGCATACGAGCTGCGGCGCAAGCGGGGCTTGCGTAACCCTTCCTCCGTTCATCAATCCCACGTTGGCTAATAACACCTCGGTACTCGCGGTAGCGAAGAACGGATTGACGCTGCCGCGCTATCAGAATTACTCGCTTACTTTTGAACGCCAGATAACGAACAACATGCGCCTGGATGTTTCCTATATTGCCAACCGCGGAACCAGGCTCACAAATAACTGGCAATCGATGGGCGTTGACGCCAACATGCTCGATCCCAGTGTGTTGAGCACCTACACGGTTGCGGAGTTGCAAGCACCCGCAACGACCCTCCCGTATACCGGCTTCTCCGGAACCTTGGCGCAGTCGTTGCGAAAATATCCGCAATACCAGAACATCCTATGGCGCGATGTTCCGACTGGAAGCAGCATTTACAACGCCTTAGAGGTCGTCCTTGAACAGCGGGTCGCACACGGCCTACAGTTCCGGGTCGGCTACACCTATTCCAGGCTCAATAACGATGGAGCCGAAAGTGCGCAGGGGGGCAACGGCGTAAATGCAACGATACAGAATCCTGCGTGCCCACATAAATGCGAGTGGGGCCTCAGCCAGGATGACACGCCGAACGTTTTCCTCGTGGGCTACACGTGGGAGATACCAGGAGCCAAGAGATTCAAAGGAGCCGCTGGCGCGATTTTGGGTGGCTGGAACGTTGCGGGCGCCCTGCGTTACGAGAGCGGGCGGCCTTTGAACATCTTCATGAACAACGATTTGGGCAACATATTGTTCAACGGACAGAAGCGGCCAAACAAGGTGAAGGGCGCAAACCCAATTGCGTCGCATAGTGGCTTCTACAATCCGATCACCATGAACTACTTCAATCCTGCCGCATGGGAGGATCCTGGTCCGGGCCAGCTTGGCGATGCGCCGCGTGCCGACGGTTCCGCACGTGGTTTCCCGACTTATAACGAGGATTTGAGCCTGTTCAAGGTTTTCACGCTTAGAGAACAACTCCAGATGCGGTTCGACGCCGAGTTTGGCAATATCTTCAATCGGACCGACTTCTGCAACCCAAGCACGAATTGGAGCGGAAATTTCGGGCAAATCAGCACTCAGTGTAACCAGCCGCGTTCCGTTCAATTTGGTTTGAAGTTTACTTACTAGGATTAGGATAATGTGTACCAGGCCACTTACGCCGGAAGCGGCGAGGCCTGGAGGCAATCGGTGATCACGCGCAGCAATAGGAATCTGCGATCCGGGCAGAAAAGGTACTCTGCCCGGATTCTTTTGTTCGCATGGCTGCTGCTCGTAGGTATTGCCGCCTTCGCCGCCGACTCTCGTGAGGCCCTTCAGAAGGCAGCCAATCTGGTTCAGGAGGGCCGCCTGAAAGAAGCCGATGAACAGGCCCACCTTGCTCTTTCAGATCCTGACACCCGTGCGGCAGCCTGCTCCGTCCTGGGAACCATTCGGCTTCAGCAAAAGCGCTTTGCTGAAAGCGTCACGTTCTTTCAGGAAGCGATTCGTCTGGAACCAAAGCTGATGGGCGCCCGTCTCAGCCTTGCAGACGTCTATACAGTTCAGGGAAAGCCTCAATTGGCGCTTGGACTCTACCAGCAGATTCTCGACCTTGATCCCTCTAACACTCCCGCTCGGCTCGCCATGGTTCGTTCAGAAAGCGAGATGGGAAATTACCAGCGGTCGCTGGATCTCGCCGCTCCTATGCTCACTAGTCTGAAGCAAACCCCTGAAGGAATTTGTGCGCTCGCAGCCGATTTTGTGGGACTTGGCGATCACACATCCCTTGCCGCGTTGGCGAAAGACTGGGCGGGGCTGTCGAACCCACCCCAAGCATGGTCCATTAAGTTCGGGGTGTTGCTTGCAAGGGGAGGCGCCATTGAAGAAGCAGCTGAACTCCTAGAGCATGTGCAGCAGACAGGTCCTCCTTCTTACGAGTTGGCCTTCAACCTGGCGGGCGTCTACCTGCTCAAGAAAAACCCAGCGCTCGCGCTCGATTACTACGATCAGGCCATTGGTTTAAAGCCCGAGTCGCTCCCCGCGCTCAAGCAGGCGGCAGCCGTCGCAGAGGGGCAGGGCGAATTTGAACGTGCCCTTTCCTATTGGATCCGGGCCAAGAAGGCGGAGCCGGAAAATCCGGAGATTCTCCTGGGCTTTGGACGAGTCTGCCTGGAAATGGATCTTCTAGAGGACGCCGAGCCTGCCTTGGAAAAAGCCGCCAAGAAGCGGCCCAAGGATGCGTCATACCAATACACGCTCGCTTCCGCCAAGGTGGGAAAGAAACAATTCGACGTGGCCCAATCCATTCTGGAAGGGCTTCTTGAGAAACAACCGCAAGACTCGCACCTTCAGTATGCTTTGGGTTCGGTCCTGTATCTCGAAGGCCATCTGGCCGACGCAGCGACACACCTGCGTGAGAGCATCCGTTTGCAGCCCGATCAGCTCGCATCCTACTATTACCTGGCTCTGGTCGCCAGAGATCAGGGGGATGAAGCCGATGCAATTCATCGGCTGGAGGACTTGCTTCGGCGCTACCCTGATCATGCGCCATCGTGCGAGGTTTTGGGCGGGCTTCTCATGACCGCCCAACGCTATCCCGAAGCGGAGAGTAATCTTGAAAGAGCTGTCCGCCTGAATCCCAAGTCCGTCAAAGCCAACTATCAGCTTGGTCTGCTGCTGGCGCGGATGGGGAATAAGGTTGAAGCCGATAAGCGGCTTGAGATGGCCAAGTCGCTTCGCACCGAGGACGAAGCGCACTCTCGCTTACAGCTCCGGCTGTTAGATCCGGATCAATGATTTCCGTCCAGCACATTTCGCGAACGTGGAGCGTCGCTGCGCTTCTGCTTGCGCTAGTGTTGCCGGCCCCGGCACAGAAATCCGGAAAAGATTCTCCTTCGATTGAACAGATTGAGACTGAGATCAGGAAGGATCCCAACAATCCGCATCTTCAGGTCACCCTTGGTCTCGCATATTGGGATCGGAACGACTATCCGCATGCGCTCGAGGCATTCCAACGCGCCGTAAAGATGGGTCAAGCATCGGCAGAGGCTCACAACTGGCTCGGAGTCGCGCTTCTGGAAAAGGCCGACATGCCCGGCGCGATTGCTGAGTTCGAGAAGGCAGTCTCACTCGATCCGAAGTCCGAGCGGGCTTACACAAATTTGGGTTCCGCCTTGGCCAAGAGCGGTGACCTTTCCGAGGCGGTCGAAGCGTTCAAGAAGGCGTTGGCGCTGCAACCGGACAGCCTGCCCGCACATATGAACCTTGGCGTTGCTCTACGGGAGAAAGGCGATGCAGAAGCTGCCCTACCGCATCTTCGCCGCGTAGCTAATGCCAACCCAGGCAACGCCAACGTCCAGTACGAACTGGGACAGACCTTGCGACAGAGTGGCGATCTCCAAGGGGCGATTACCGCGTTTGAGAGTGCTCTACAAATCGATCCTGAGCTGAGGGAAGGCTATTACGCGCTCGGCGTTGCGATAAAGCAGCAAAGTTCGTCGACGCGTAAGCCGAGCCCCATCTTGGCAAGCCCGGCTGACGACCTGTATCAGCGCGGCCGCGAAGCTGCCGCCCGTGGCGATCTGGATCAAGCCAAGCAACAGCTCACGGAAGCTCTGCGCGCTGATGAAAATGACGCGGACGCTCACAACCTGCTCGGTTTCGTCCTCGGACAGCAAGGCGACTTGTCCTCCGCGCTGGTTCATCTGGAACGCGCTATCGCCCTTCGACCGGATTCCGCCGAGGCCCACTACAACGTTGGAGTGGCACTGTGGTATAGCGGTTCCAAAGATCGAGCCGTTGCCGAGTTGCGGGAGAGCATTCGCCTCGATCCGGCGGCAGGCGCCACTCACGCGTTTCTTGGAACTGCACTCCGGGAGGCGGGTGACTTGCAAGGAGCTCGAATGAGCTTACAGCGTGCAATCGCCCTTCTGCCTCCCACCGCCGCTACGTACATTGATCTCGGCATCCTTTTTCTTCGTATCGGCGATCTCCCCAAAGCGTTGGGGCAACTGGAAACAGGGCTGAACGCGCCCCAGTCGTCGCTTCCGAAACCCGATTGGGACATGGCCATCGCTGACCTGCGCAAGATGCTGGCAGCGACGCCTGATCAAGCCCAGGCGCACAACATACTGGGTTTGATGCTTGGCCGTACGGGAGTGGGAACCGGTGAAGTCGCCGCCGAGTTTCGCGCGGCCATTCGACTCCGCCCGAACTTTGCCGAAGCGAACAACAATCTCGGGCTTGTATTGGCTCAGTCTGACGACGATGAACCGGCTGTGGCGGCATTTCGTGAGGCCATCCGCATCAGGCCCGACTTTGCCGATGCTCACGCCAATCTCGGCGGAACGCTTATCTTAAGCGACAATGAACAAGCCATTCACGAACTCGAGAAGGCAATCTCTCTCGATCCTGCTTTGGTGAAGGCTCAGTTCAATCTGGCGACGGCTTACGGTGCCAGCCCGAAGTACGGACCGGCCAAAGAGATCGAGCTGCTGCGTAAAGTGCTTACGATGTCCCCATCGTTTCCGCGAGCCCATCTTGCCCTGGGCAAAGCCCTGCTACGGGACGGGAAGGTGACCGAGGCAATCGTGGAACTCCAGAAAGCGACGCGCCTCGATCCACAGAACGGCGAAGCCCACTATCAACTGGGACTGGCCTTGTCGCGAGCGGATCGCAAGGACGAGGCAGCGTTAGAAGTCAAGAAAGGTCGCGATCTTTCCTCCGCCGATGAGCGCAATCAGAACATCAATCTGGACATTGCTGAGGGGCGCACCGCGTTCGACAAAGGCGATCTTGATCAGGCAGAGACGAAGTTCCGGCATGCCATTAAACTCCAGCCGGAAGCGTCGGTTGCCTATCGCTATCTCGGGTTGGTTCTGGAGAAGGAGGGGGACAATTCTGGTGCTTCCCAGGCCTACCAGAAAGCTATCGATCTCAACCCTGGCGACACGTCTACAAAAGAGAGGCTGCAAAGACTGTCGGCCACACCGCCGGGCGTCGATGATCCAGCGCGGGTCGCGGAGTTTGAAGGTTACATTCGGCAAAGCCGGTTCAAAGAGGTCGAGCCCCTGCTCACCGCTTACGTCAACGAGCGTCCACAATCTTCGTGGGGCTGGTACGCTCTGGGCTACAGCTTCTTTGGTCAGCAGAAGCTTGGCGAATCCATTCGAGCCCTGGCGAAGTCGCTCCAGCTTGACGTAAGGAATGCCGAAGCTCACAAGATTCTGGGCCGTGTCCTGATGATGATAGGAAGATTCGATGCGGCGCAGACGGAGTTCGAGCAGGGCATCCGTTATGACCCCCAATCCGCCGAGATCCACTACGATCTTGGAAAACTATTCTCGATACAGGACAACTGGGCTCCCGGCCGAAAAGAATTCGAAGAGGCACTGCGCATCGATCCCGAGTACGTCGAGGCTCTGGACGCTCTCGGACTGGCGCAGGAGGCCCTGGGAGACAATGCAGGTGCGGTTGCGAGCTACGAGAAAGCGATCACGCTCAACGATGCTCGAAAGGGCAAATTCAACTCCGCCCATGTCAATCTGAGCGCTTATTACAATCGAACCGGCGATCCGGAAAAGGGCCTCGAATATGCACGCCAGGCACTCGCGCTCGATCCCACATCGGACCGGGCCTGGTTTCAGAAAGCTAAAGCAGATGAGAGCCAGGGCCACTTGGATGACGCTGTCGATGCCTTAAACCGCGCCATCTCGTTCAACACGCGGGCGTCTTCTTACTACTATGTTCTGTCTGGCCTCTATCGCCGCCAGGGGAAGAAGAAGGAGAGTCAGGAGGCGTTGGCCGTCTTCACCCGTCTCGATAAAGAATCCAACGAACTCGAGAAAATGCGGCGCAACTCGGCGAAGCCCGCTGCACCGTCGTCCGGAGCGGAGCGTGAGTAGGAAGTTCGGGCAGCATTCGCGGCGTGATTTTTTGCAGTTTCTAGGCCGGGCGGGGGCAATGTTGCCATGTGCGTTCGCTGCTCGTCACGGGTTGGCAGCCGACGATGCTCAGTCCGTTGTCTTCACTGACATTACCGCACAGGCTGGGCTGGCTCACGCCAGAAACATTTCAGGCAGCCCTACCGACAAGCAGTTCTTGCTCGAAGAAATGGGCTGTGGTGTCGCGCTATTCGACTACGACAACGATGGCTGGCTCGACATTTTCTTGGTGAACGGAACGAGTCTTGACCCGACCGTGCGGGAAAAGAATCCCACCGGCTACCTGTTTCATAACAATCGCGACGGTACATTTACCGACGTCACCCAAAAGGCGGGCCTGACCGCCTCCGGATGGGGCCAAGGCTGCTGTGTCGGAGACTACGACAATGATGGCTACGATGATCTCTTCGTCACTTATTGGGGCCGCAACGTCCTCTATCACAACAACGGCGACGGCACTTTCACGGACGTTTCCGAGCAAGCTGGCGTATCGGGCTCTGGAAAAAACTGGGGAGCAGGTTGTTGTTTCCTGGACTACGACCGCGACGGCCATCTTGATCTGTTTGTCGCCAACTATGTGAACTTCGATCCCGCCAAGGCGCCCAAGCCAGGCGCTGCTCCGTACTGCATGTACAACGATATCCCTGTACCCTGTGGACCGCTGGGCTTCGCCGGTGGCACCAACATTCTTTACCGCAACCGCGGAAACGGCACATTCGTAGATGTGTCGGAGGAGTCAGGCATCGCTCGTCCGCATGGGGCCTCATCCATGGTGTTTGTTCCCCGGAATTGGCAGGCCAGCGGTTCTTATGGCATGGGAGCTGCCGCTGCGGACTTCGATAACGACGGATGGCCAGACATCTTCGTCGCCTGCGACAGCGCACCTAGCCTGCTCTACCGCAACAATCATGACCGAACGTTTCGCGAAGTGGCAGTGCCGGCTGGTTGTGCCCTGGATGAGAATGGCATTGCGCTCTCTGGAATGGGCGTCGCGGTGGGAGATTTTGATGGCGATGGTTGGCTCGACATCGTGCGTACTAACTTCTCCGAACAGGTGACCACTCTATATCACAACTTCGGGAATGGCTCTTTCGAGGACGCCAGCATCAAGGCCGGTCTTGGCGTGAACCGGAAGTATCTCGGCTTTGGAGTGGGTTTTCTCGACTTTGACAATGACGGCTGGAAAGACCTCTTTCTGGCCAATGGGCATGTCTATTCTCAAATCGCCAGTCGGAAGCTGCATCTGTCTTACCAAGAGCCAAAAGTTTTGTACCGGAACAGGGGGGATGGACACTTCGAAGATGTCTCCGCAAAAGCGGGTCCAGCAATCCGTGCCGACAACCTCGCACGTGGCTGCGCCTTCGGAGATTTCAATAATGATGGAAATGTGGATGTGATCGTGAACAACCTGGACGCCCCACCATCGTTGCTCCGCAACGTTGGTGGAAACAAGAACAACTGGATCATGATCAAGTGCGTAGGCATCCGCTCCAACCGGTCGGCGATCGGGACGCGGGTGAAGATCACCACCGGCAACCACAGCCAAATCGACGAAGTCATGAGCGGATCGAGCTACTATTCGCAAAATGACTTCCGGCTTCACTTTGGACTTGGCAGTGCCACCAAAGTCGACTCCCTTGAACTCATCTGGCCATCCGGTTTAAAGGAGAGCTACCGGAACTTGGCCGCCAATAGCCTTTTCGTGCTGCAAGAAGCGAAAGGGATACTCGATACCAGGAAATTCCGCTAGAGCCAGACATCGACGATGATGAGAGGATGGCAAAATGCGCGCAACTGGATTTCGGCGTGCTTACTGCTCCTCTTCCCTCTGAGAGCCCCCTCCTCGCCGGAAGTGCGGTTCACTGACATCACTCAAGCGTCCGGAATTAACTTCAAGCACGAGAACTCCGCCACCTCGAACAAATATCTTGTGGAGACGATGGGCGGCGGCGTGGCTCTCCTCGATTACGACAACGATGGCCGGTTGGACATTTTCTTCACCAACGGCGCCCAGATCGACGACCCCATGCCGGCTGAAAAACTACCTGACAAGTCCGACCGGAAGTTCCGCAACCGACTCTATCATCAGAATTCCGACGGCACTTTTGCCGATGTCACGGAGAAAGCCGGCCTGACCGGAATGCCGGAGAACCACTACGATATGGGCGTGGCCGTGGGAGACTATGACAACGACGGCTTCGAAGACATCTATGTCACCGGCTACGGTGGAAATACTCTCTACCACAACAACGGCAATGGTACGTTCACCGATGTCACCAGGAGAGCTGGCGTTGGTGGGGGTGGATGGAGCGCGAGCGCTGGATTCTTTGACTACGACAACGACGGCAACCTCGATCTCCTGGTAACGCGCTATATAGATTGGACGTTCAAGACCAATCGTTACTGCGGAGAAAAATTGCCCGGCCTTCGTGCCTACTGTCATCCCGACAATTATGACGGGGTCACGAACATCCTATATCACAACAACGGAGACGGTACTTTCACTGATGTCTCCGAGAAGGCTGGCATCGCCAACCCGAAGGGCAAGGGTCTGGGTGTTGCCTTTGCCGACTACGACGGCGACGGCTTCACAGACATTTTCGTTGCCAACGATTCGGTGCAGTGTTTTCTCTACCACAACAATGGCAACGGAACTTTCACGGAACTCGGCCTTTTGGCCGGTGTGGGCTACAACGAAGACGGCAAGACCTTTGCAGGCATGGGCACCAACTTCAGCGACTACGATAACGATGGACGCCCTGATATTGTGGTCACCGATCTTTCCAACGAACGGTACATGCTTTTTCACAACGGAGGCGATGGCACCTTTCGGGAAATGACCAATCCATCCGGCGTGGGCGCAGCGACTCTGTCTTTCGCGGGTTGGAGCGCAGGTTTTTTTGACTACGACAACGACGGATGGAAAGACATCTTCGTGGCCCAGTCGCACGTGATGGACACCATCGAGAAGACTTCCCCAAATCTCCGGTATCAGCAACCGCCACTGCTGTTGCGCAATGACGCGGGACATTTCGTGCGCGTGGTCCCTGGCGAGGCGTTTGAGAAAAGTTGGGCCGGGCGTGGTGCTGCTTTCGGTGACCTTGATAACGACGGTGACATCGATGTGGTGGTCAGCAACGTGGGTCAGAACGCTTACGTACTGCGCAACGACGGGGGCAACCGTAACAACTGGATTCGAATCGAGACCGTAGGCAAGAAGTCGAACCGCGATGGGATTGGAAGTCGCGTAAAAGTAGTCTCTGCGTCGGGACTGACGCAATATTTCACCATTAACACGGCCGTCGGCTATCAATCAGCCAGCGACAAACGGCTCCTAGTGGGCCTCGGCAGCGATTCGTCTGCGAAGCTGATCGAGATCCGGTGGCCCTCAGCAATTGTTCAGAAATTCGAAAACGTCAAAGCTGGACAGACCTTGAAAGCGATCGAACCCATCCAATGATCACTCGGCGCAAATTGATCACCACTTTGGCGGGCGCGGCAATGGCAAACACGTTGGGCCGCACGTTCGGCCAGGGAGTCTCTTCCCGCAACGTGAAGGCGCAACCCCGCGGGAAGCCTTCCGGCCGCCCGTTCCGGTCGCATCTGACCGATGTTGCAAAACAAGCGGGCCTCACGCAGCCAGTTGTTTACGGAGGCGTCGACAGCAAAAGCTACATTGTCGAGGTAGTGGGATGCGGAGTTGCGTTCATCGACTATGACAACGATGGATGGGTCGATTTGTTCATTCTCAGCGGTACACGCCTCGAAGGGGCGCCGGCTGGCGCTTCAAATCGACTATACAAAAACAATCGCGACGGCACATTTGCCGATGTCACCGCAAAGTCAGGGCTGCTCCGGACTGGCTGGGCGTCCGCAGTGACGGTGGGCGACTATGACAATGATGGCTTCGAAGACATCTTCATTACTTACTACGGCCACAATGTGCTTTACCACAACAATGGAGACGGAACCTTCTCGGACGTGACCGAAAAAGCCGGGCTTACCCAATCCGCCGTTCACTACGGCTCGGGTTGCACCTGGGTGGATTACGATCGAGACGGTCGACTTGATCTAATGGTCGCCAATTATCTCAACACCACTGTTGAGAAACTGCCCAAGCCGGGCGAAAACGCCGATTGCACCTGGAAAGGCGTTCCTGTGAACTGCGGCCCTCGCGGCTTGCCAACTGGATACGTGCAGTTATTCCACAATGAGGGCAACGGAACTTTCAGTGACGTCAGCAAGGCATCGGGCGTATCGGCGGTTTCGGGCTCGTATCCCATGACGGCGATTGCCGCGGACTATGACAACGACGGCTGGCCTGACATTTATGTCGCATGCGACTCCACGCCGAGCTGGCTATTCCGCAACCAGCACAATGGAACCTTTCGCGAGGAGGGCCTGGAGCGCGGCGTTGCTCTGAGCGAAGACGGATTGGAACAGGCGGGCATGGGCGTCGGAGTGGGAGACTACGATCTCGACGGCAGCCTGGACATGTTCAAAACCAACTTCGCCGATGATACCAACGTTCTTTACCGCAATGACGGAAAAGGAAACTTCGATGACGTCACGATCCGCTCGGGCCTGGGAGTGGAAACCCGCTATGTGGGTTGGGGAACGGGCATCGTCGACCTCGACAACGATGGTTTCCCTGATGTGTTCGTCGTGACGGGGAGCGTTTATCCCGAGGTAGAGCGAAAACTTCCCACTTATCCGTTCCACACTCCACGTCTGGTCTTTCGTAATCTGGGTGACGGGCGGTTCGAAGAATTGTTGGAAGAAGCGGGAAGCGGTGTGTCAGACACACACTCCAGCCGTGGCTGCGCCTTCGGGGACTTTGATAACGACGGCGACATGGACGTTCTGGTCATGAACATGAACGAACCCCCTTCCCTGTTGCGAAATGACGTCTCAAGCGCCGGCCACTGGCTGAAAGTCCTGCTGATCGGCGTTAAGACCAATCGCAGTGCCATCGGTAGCCGCGTGATCGCACGCTACGGCACAAAGCGTCAGGCGCAAGAAGTGACGGCCCAATCCAGCTTCTACTCCGCTAATGACCGTCGCTTGCATTTTGGACTCGGTGCGGAAACGAGCGCAGAGCTGACTATCCGCTGGACCAACGGCGCCACTGAACTCCTTCCAAGCGTGGCAGCGGACCAGTTGGTTACAATTCGGGAAGGCGCGGGAATTATTCACAAGCAGAAATTTCGATAGTCTCTAATCGAGCGTTCGCCAACACTGTCCGCGCACTAGATTGAGCGTTCAAAAACATTCTGGACGAGTAATGACGGATGGAATGTCAGTCGAACTCACCAGCCGCACCGAGCAAACGAGCCGCTGCTCAAGAGTGCGAATGGAAGCATTGCGACAGTAACCGCGCAGTTATCGTCCTTTCGCGGAAGACGCCTGCTCAACCTCTCTTGCCGCGCGCATGACGGTCTTCTTCATACGGTTCTCACCAGCCCAGTAGATACTGATCTCGTGGCCGTCGGGATCGTTCAAATAAGCGTGACGCCAACCCCATGGCATCATGCGCGGCATCTGCGTAATGTAGAAGCCTTTGGCCTGTAGTTTGCGGCAGAAGTCGTCAACCTCGCGAATCTCGAAGTACAACCGCACGCCGTCACTTGCCAGCGGCGTTCCGGGCCCCGCCAAGTGCAGTGCGATCGTGCCGTCACCTCCAGGTGCACGCAACCGCGCATACACGGGTATATCTTCGTGACGGAATTCGTCCACGAGTTTGAATCCCAGCAAGTCGCGATAAAAGCCCAAAGCGCGTCGCACGTCCGCCGCATAGACCATTGCATGGTTAAAGGTCAACTTCTCGCCACCGGCCTCCGCCGTCTGCTGTTGTACAGATGTTTTTTCCACCTGACGAAGGGCCTTCTTCGCCTTTCCAGGGGGCTTCTTCGCTTTCTTGCTGGGATTCGATTTTCTCTTCGCGGACACTCCTGCCATGGCTAGCCCTCGCTAGTGCTCGGGATACATTCTACTCAATGAGTCCGCACAGCAGATAACGTAACCAGATGAGATGAGAAAGGCGTTAACGCTCATCTATGAAGTCATCTGCCTCGTCAAGCAGAAAATTTGCACACGTCACCGTTAGATCCTGGGAGGCTGTCAAGGGCGCCCTCAAGGCGTTCAT
>Ga0207693_10000124_pt1 | contig 69213 bp, 59 predicted proteins | sample LARL81metaG_FD_184347 | JGI IMG/M metagenome (GOLD analysis project Ga0207693, IMG submission 184347) | Corn, switchgrass and miscanthus rhizosphere microbial communities from Kellogg Biological Station, Michigan, USA - LAR L8-1 metaG... | ecosystem: Host-associated > Plants > Roots >... | reverse complement strand
CAATGTGAATATTCCGATCACAAATGCCAGTGCGTTCAGTCAGCTTACTCTGGCGGAAGCGGCGGTTGACGAGGCTGATGCGGCACTCGCGACCGAGGAAGCCAATCTCGCGGCTGCCCAGCACCGGGTTCAGCAGGATCAGGCGATTGCTGCGCGTGCCGAACGCGATCGAATGCGCTACAAGAGCCTAGTTGATGCCGGGGTCGTGTCGCGCCTTGACTATGATGCCCGCGAGGCCGATGCTCTGGCCGACACGCAGGCGGTCGATGCCGACCAAGCTCTAGTTCGTGCTGAAGAACAGAAACTTAAGCAAGTGAAGAAACTTATCCTGCAGAGGGAAGCGCAAGTTGGGGCCGCGCGAACAGCTCCAGAGCAGGTAAGCGACGCAAAAGCCAAATCCGCGTCCAGCAGCGCGCAAGTGAATCAGGCGAGAGCAGACGTCCGTACTGCCGAACTCAATCTCAGCTACACGAAAATATACGCGCCGGTTAGCGGGGTGATCGGACGCAAGACAGTCGAACTCGGACATCGGATTCAGCCCGGACAAAGCCTGCTTGCGATCGTTCCCCTCGACGACATCTGGGTCACTGCGGATTTCAAGGAAACCCAGCTGAAGTACATGCGAGCGGGCCAGCCGGTTAAGGTTCACGTCGATACGTTCGGTCGTGACTACCAAGGAACGGTTGAAAATCTTCCCGGCGCCGCCGGGACGCTATTCAGTCTTCTGCCACCCGAGAATGCTAGCGGGAACTTTGTGAAAGTCGTGCAGCGGTTGCCGGTGAGAATTCGTCTCAATTCAGATCAAGACCCACAGCACGTCTTACGGCCCGGCATGTCGGTTGAGCCGAAAGTCAAGGTGCGTTGAGCTGCATGGTGGTGTTGTTAATTCGTTGTTTCTCGCGCTCAGAGTGAGGAGGCAAAATGTTCAAGCGAATCCTGGTCGCATACGATGAATCGCCGGCATCCGAACGTGCATTACTCGTCGGCATTCATCTCGCCAAGAGCCTGAACGCCGAATTGCGAGCCGTCTCGATACAGGAAAAGCTGCCTGCATATAGCGGGTATATCGATGCCGAAGTCCCTGGCGGGACTGCGCTGCTGCGAGAACAAGCTTCCCAGTACTATCAAAAGCTTCAGGCCGATGCACAAGACGCTGCTCGTGAACAGGGCATCGCGCTTACGACGGAACTTGTCGAGGGGAATGAAGTAGAGGCAATCGTGGAATGCGCGGAGAGAACTCAGAGCGATCTTCTGGTGGTAGGAATACATCGGCATCCCTTGCTGGTCAGCCGATTTTGGAATCACACCACGCATGATCTTTCACAGCGCGTAGCCAGCGACATCCTGGGTGTTCATTGAGGAGTGAAGTCTGTGTTTTGGAGATTAGGCCGGAGCTATATGATTTGTTTCAAGTACGGGGCAGAGGTATTGTGCAGGCATAGGTATCTCATTTGAATTGACCATGTCTAAGGGTGACCGAACTCGAGAAAGAATTATCGCGAAAGCGGCGGAGTTGTTTAATCAACGCGGCCTTGAAGGAACTTCAATGACCGATTTGATGGAGGCGACTGGACTTGAGAAAGGTGGAATTTACCGGCACTTTCCGAGCAAGGAAGCAGTGGCGGCGGAGGCGTTCGATTACGCATGGGAAGAAGCGTTTCAAGAGCGCGCACGCGACCTCGGCAGGATTGCAGGAAGCGTAGATCGGCTGAAACACCTGATTGCCAATTTCGTCGAGCGCCGCTCAAGTATCCCTGGAGGATGTCCTCTTCTCAATACTGCCGTCGAATGCGACGATGGAAATCCCATTCTACGTGAGCGAGCTCGGCAGGCACTCGGCAAGTGGCAAGATCTCCTCACATCAGTAATCAACGAAGGCATTCAGCGGAGAGAAATCAGAAGTGGAGTGGACGCAAAAGGGCTGGCGATGCTCGTTATCTCATCTTTGGAAGGTGCGCTGATGATCAGTCGCTTAGAACGGAATCGGGACGCGCTTCTGGTGGCGCGATCGCATCTGGATCGATACCTTGATATGGAGGTGCGAGCCCGCAAGCCACGAACGTCAACATTGAAAGCCAACCGGAAAGAAAGCAAGCATCTCCCATAGAACTCAGGGGCAGGAGATAGAGAAGATGAAACAACGCATCTCTGTTCATTATTGATAAACATCAGGTGCTATTTTGGCGAAACGAACGCGGATCGGTGGGCGGGTGCCGAGAGGGTTTTGAGTCAAATGGGCTAACGTCAATCATGAGCGAACTTGTTCTGCTAGGGCAGGAGTTCTGCGCGAACTAAAGCTCCTGGTTCACGATCGCATTCTGAATCGCCTCCGCATGCACCAGAGGATTCGCAGTTGGCTCCAGCCCAACTGAAACGTGGCCTTGCTTAACTGGCCATACGGTCTGCCAGAAATTTCCGTATCGGATCACTACGAACTTAACTCCACCACAATCAATATTCCCGCGCTGTTGCACTAGCGTTAAGAGTACGGGATTCACGATCAGTTCCTCATACTTGTCCGATTCTGGTGCTGATGAATTAGCCAAGGCGGGACGCTCATGGAGCGTCAATTGCCCCTCCAGATAAAGAGCAACATACCTCACGTCTTTAGAAATTTGGAAAAACACATCTGCCCGCATCGCCGCTCCTCCTACTGCCCGAAGGCATCATAATTGATCGAGCAAGAAGTCATGATAACTGCGAAATAACCTAATATCGCCAAACCACCCTCACCTCACCCAAGTCAATGAGCGCTATTGCAATAACATCAAGCGTCTTGGGGGCGTCGTTTCGACCTGCGATGCAGCGCACGCGCAATGCTGGCACGGCATCCAAACGGATGAATCCAGGTTCGCTCTGGGCAACCGCAAAGGCTCTGGGCAATGTAAAAGCAGCCGCCTAAAACAGCTGAAGAGCGCTCTAGAAAGTCAAACGTGCATCCAGTTGAATTTGACGGCCCGTGGTCACCGTAGAAAATATTCGGCCGACGTTGCTGGCAAGATCCCCCGCTACGTTTTTGAACACAGCGTCTCCATTCCCTCCCAGGGTGAGTGGACTTTGCGTGTTACTTGGGACTGCAAAATTCGGACGGTTGAGCAGATTGTAAGCCTCCACTCCGAATGTAATCTTCGTACGTTCCCACAATTTGAAGCCCTTTTCGACTGCCAGATCAAATTGCGCGAAGTCGGGGCCGCGCAGGATATTGCGTCCAGCAGTACCAAACTGACCGGGAGGTGGTAAAGCAAAGGCAGTTGGGTTGAACCAGCATGACGGAGTCCCAACTCGGACGCCGTTTGGACACATACCCTTGTAGGGATCGCCCACGAGATCTGGGCGTTCCGAAGTCAACAGCGATTGCAGATCTGCGTTGTCGAAGGCAAGCACTGGAGTAAAAGGGACGTTGCTGTGGACGTTGGCAATTGCTGAAATTTGCCAGCCGCCAAATTGGCTTCCGCGCCCAAAAGGCAGCTCATAAACAACGTTCGCAACGAAATTGTGTCGAATGTCGAATCCTGACCGCCCACGATCCCCTTTGCGATTGAAGGGGTCCTGAGTCGTGGCCGGTTCATTCACCGCTTCTATGGAAACATTGCTCGAAGCATCATCTACTGAATGGGAAAATGTGTAGGACGCCTGCCAGGAAAAATTATGGGAGCTATGTTTCGAAACGGAGAGCTGGAATGAATTATAGAAAGACTGTGAATCGGTTAGAACCTCCAGCAAAGGTGACGGCAAGTTTGGATTGTAGCGATGCCCCAAGGCTGGTTCGAAGGGGTTCTGTTCGGTTTCGCGAGGAAGGTGATTGCCTCGCGCACCAAAATAGCCTGCGGTGAGAATAGTGTCGGGCGCGATTTCTCTTTCCAGGTTGAGATTGTATTGCAGCGCGTATGGGAACTTCGGGTGGTAAGTCATCTGGATAACGTACAGCGGTTGGTTCAGGAGAGCATTCTGTGGGCTGAGGAAGCTGGGAAACACATAGGAATTTAAGCCGAAAAAAGGAGGTAGGAACCGATCAAGACCAAACAGAATGAAGGGAAGCTGATCGCGAAAAATGCCGGCTCCGCCCCGCAGTAGGGTCTTGCCGTCACCGAAGATGTTCCATGCAAAGCCGGCTTGAGGAGAAAGCAAATCAAGCGGTGTGGCAGCGAATAGTTTGCCGACCGTTGGGCCCGAGTCTGTCGCTGGATTGCGGATGACCGACATGCGCCCGTGTGCCTCGGTCGGATTGGAGTAGAAGTCGTACCGTAGACCAACATTTACGGACAAACGGCTTGTTGCCCGAAAGAAATCCTGGGCAAACCCAGAGAACACGCTCTGGCGGTAGTCGCGGTTCGAATTGGAGCTGGAGGGATCAACTCCGACGTACGACAGAGGTTGAGCTTCAAGGAAGAATTCGAGAGCAGGATTGTAGGATTGGGCTTGAACCCCGAACGGACTCAGATCCTGGAACGTGTAGAGCCCATTCACTCCAAAATCCAACAGGCCATTTGATTGGATTCTTCGAAACTGCGCCCCGACTTTTATAATGTGGCGGCCATTTGTGAATGACAGTTGGTCTTGCAGTTGGTAGACAGTCGAAAAATCGCGAAGGGGAATTACTGCGCTATTGCCGAGCAGACTCATACCTGCAATGTCGATCGTCCCGAACGGTCTGTCAGGAACCAGAGAAATAGAAAAACCCGGATGCGTATCAAGGATTGAAGTTGACGCCGTCGTGCGGTTGACACCGAACCCTAGTTCGTTGAACACTTCCTGTCCGAAATTCTTTCGGTCCTGAACCGTAAGGTACTGATTGCGGGCCTGACGGGCTGCTGGGAATCCTGGCACGTACGTTCCTGGCGGTGTCCCGATGTAGGGGACTACGGACGAACTGTCATCGATCATGTAACGAGCAAATATCGAGTGTGAATTAGAGAAGTTGTGATCGATGCGGATAGTGCCGAGATTCTCAGTAGTGGAACCCTTATTGGCTGTGACAAGGTCGGCGGTTCCATCTCGATTGTCTGCCCCATTCGACGGAGGAAGTAGCGCGAGAAACTCATCGACGCGAGGATCAATCGTAACGGCGACGCACCCGCTCGGAGCGGCGTGCTTGCAGGCGTCCGGATTAGTGGCTGAGGGGAGCAAACCCTGGTGAGCCAGAGGATTGGGGACCGTGCCTATCGCTGTGGACGCTCGTACTTCACGAAAACCCTCATAGTTTAGAAAAAAAAAGGTTCGGTTATGCGCCAACGGCCCTCCGATGCTCGCGCCGAACTGGTTGCGCACAAATGGCGGGATCGGTTGACTACCCAAGTCAAAGTAGTCTCTGGCGTCTAAGGAAGCATCCCGGTGGAGTTCCCACAGCGATCCGTGGAACTGATTGCTTCCTGACTTGGTTACCGCCTCGATGATGCCACCACCATTCGTGCCGTACTCCGTATCGTATGTCTGGGTCAAGACGCGGACTTCTGTCAACCCATTTATCCCGAGAAAAAGCCCGGAAGCGCCCGCTGGCGAAAAGCCGAAGACCGGATCATTCGCATCCATACCGTCGATGAGAACATTGGTCCAACTCGGACGCATACCGCTGAGTGAAACCTGGCCGGTCTTGCCGTTCGACAGCAACGAGGGAGCACTGCTAGGGGTGGGAGCGACTCCTGGTTCTAGAATGGCGGTCTTGAAAAGATCGCGGCCGTTCAGGGGGAGGTCGGTGAGGTTTCGTTCCGTAATCGCACTACTGACGGTCGAAGTAGTGGTGTCGATCGCCACGTCCGCGCTGACAGTCAGATCTTGTGGAACGCTTCCGATCCTTAATGAGAGATTGATTGCGATTGCAGCGCCTGAAGTGAGGAAAACACCTTCGAGTACACGTGTCTGAAATTTGTCTTTCTCTGCGCGAACCGTATATATTCCCGGCGGCAAGCCTGCTACATGATAGTCGCCGTTAATGTCGGTAATAACAACGCGTTCCAATCCGGTGTTTGTGCTGGAGACTGCGACGTCGGCTCCCGGAATAACCGCGCCGGTTGGATCTGTGACGGTACCGAAAACGGTCACAAGCTGGGTTTGCGCCCATGCGGAAGCTGAACATAAGACCAACGAAAGAGCAAGGAGCATATGCGGACTGCGTGAAGCGCGTTTAGGGCACGCATGAAGATTGCCGATCATAACTGAGACACCTTTATTGAATTGCCAACACGGAAAACTGCCCAACCGGACTGGCTAGCGTCCGCGCCTTGGCGGGAATCCCATCGGCGTGGCGTCAAATTGTCCGGGTCGCGCGAGTCCCGACTTCGCTAGCCCGAACTCGGTGAATGGTTCGTGCCGGAACCTTGATGTAGTCTTGCTGTCATTTTCACCAAATCTGCTACCGATTTCGCCTTCATCTTTTGCATCACCTGGCCGCGATGTGCCTTCACTGTGCTCTCGGTAATGCCGAGCTCGCCAGCGACCTGTTTGTTTAGCAGACCGGAGACGACCAGCGCCATGACATCCCGTTCGCGAGGTGTAAGGGACGAGTAATGGTCCCTGAGCTCCCGCATTTCCGCCTCCCGAGCAAGAGCTATGATGCTTCGCTCTAAGGCTTGTTGGATGGCTTTCAACAAAACTGCGTCATTGAAGGGCTTGGTCAGGAACTCGACAGCCCCTGCCTTCATGGCGCCGACCGACATTGGAATGTCGCCATGTCCCGTGATAAAGATGATCGGCAGATCAACGCGTTGTGCCACGCGCTTTTGCAGTTCGAGGCCGTTGAGCCCTGGGAGGGAAATGTCGAGAACGAGACAACTGGGGGTAAATGTACGCGGGCGGTCGAGGAATTCTTGTGCAGAGCCGAAAGTCTCTGGCTGCCAGCCTTCATCTTGTATCAAGGTTTCCAGTGACTCGCGCACCCACTCATCATCATCGACAACGAACACGATGGGTTTGGCATTCGCACTCGCCATTGGTGATGCCCCCACTTCATGACCAAGCGTGCTGGAGAAAATCATTGTACATCCCACAATCTGCACTGCGGCACCCTTCATTCCACATCAAGGGCCGCGTTGACGGCATCAAGCAAATCGCTATCACTGAACGGCTTGTACAGGAACCTTACGGCTCCTTGTCTGAACGCCTGTTTCCGTATGTCTTCGTCCTTCTGACCAGTGATGAAGACGATAGGAATTGCCCGCCCACGACGTTTCAATTCCTGTTGAAGATCAAGTCCGGACATTTCTGGCATCGCGACATCGAGAATCAGGCACCGGGTCTCATCCATGCAATCAGACGAGAGAAACGCTTGACCTGACGAAAACGCTCGAGCCGAAAAGCCGAACTCCTTGAGCAGATCGGGTATCGACTCGCGCAGCATCTCGTCATCGTCAACTACAGACAGAAGTGGACGTTCGGTGGCGCCGTCTCTTGACTTCATAACTAGACAATGAACCACTCTCGAACCGGCAGCTATTAGACTTTAGTACTACTTTAGACCGGACGACCAACGCCGGAGTCAGATCGCACCGCAACAAGACAATGCGCCACTCTGCGGACTGCGTCAATTCGACCTTGGTACTGCATTAATCCGCGCGGACAAGAGTTAGAGTGGGCTTGTCGCGCATCTCCGGCTGGATCAGGAGTTTCGATGTCTGTCAATCTTCGAGTCTGGAAGGGGTTGTCGATCCATGCGAACGTACGAATCCGGATGCGCTTCCGGGCTGTGGATAAGCCCGTGCGGCAAACCACGATATAAGAAGATTCGTGAGCACCTGCGGCTGGTGTGATGAGAATTGCTTGAGTAATGTCGTAACGTCGAAATAGATGCGGGCCCAGGTGACTTGTCTTTTAACCGGGTCGAATTGGTACACCCCGCAGCCGGGCAGATTTACGGCTGTGCCGGTTGCTGCGGTGCCAGCGAAAGGACCTTTGTGAGCCGCTTCGAGGCTCCATTCCACTACTACGACATCTTTTCCGAAGATCATGTTTTTCACGTGATGGTTTCCAGGAAAGCCGCCGATAAAAAACCCAACAAAGTGGTCTCGGAGGGCTGCTTTTCAGTTTATTCCCGTGCCGGGAATTTCCAGCGAGATGGTTTCGGAGTAGTAGGAGAGAATCAAATCCTCGTCGGTTCCTGACACTGTTGGGCGTGCCATTAGGCTTCTGCTAAGCAACAGCGTCCTTAGCGCTACCTGGACCGCAAGGAATAGAAAAACAGAAAGTAGTTCCTGGCCCGTCATTTGGCTCGGCCCACAGCCGACCCTGATGTTTCTCGATGATCGAGCGGCTGACAGACAACCCGATACCCATACCGCCGCTCTTGGTAGTGTAGAAGGCTTCGAACAGCCTCTCAAAATCTTGAGGATTGACACCGCACCCGGCATCTTTCACGCTCAGGCGAAGGCGACCGTCCTCTTCTCGCTGGGTTCTGACGGACAGTTGCCGGGGACGGTCCTCAACACCAACCATCGCGTCGGAAGCATTGCGGAGGAGGTTGAGGATAACCTGTTGTAGTTGGACGCGATCGCCGATGACGGGCGGGAGGTCCTCGGCAATTTCCGACCGCAGAATCACCCGATTTCTCTGAAGATCACTCAACGACAATGCAATTACTTCTCGCGTGAGCTCGTTCAGATCGAGCGTCTCCACCGTGAATTCCTTCTTGCTAAACAGTGCGCGCAATCGCGCGATCACATCGGACGCGCGGTTGGCATCGCGAATGGTGCGTTGCACGGTTTCGCGCGCACCGTCAACGTTCGGAGGATCAGCATTCAATCTTCGAAGACAAATACTGGCGTTGGTGATGAGGCTGGCGAGCGGCTGGTTGATCTCGTGAGCGATCGAGGCGGTTAACGTATTCAGGGTCGTGACACGCGCCACACGAGCAAGCTCGGAGCGGGCTCTGTCCAGGGCCTCCTCTGCGAGTTTGCTTTCCGTTATGTCCTGAAGAGCGCCGATAAAGAGAGGCCGACCTGGGTTTTGCACCATAATGCGGGCCATACCACGTATGTGTTTTACGGAGTTCCGAGACGTCAAAATTCGGAACACGAAATCGACATCTACACCCGTCATCGCACGGGCGATCATGGCGTCGAACGACGGTGAATCCTCAGGGTGGATAATGTCGCGAATCCTCTGCACCGTGACCTTGGTTGTGGGGTCGAAGTCGAAGATGCGGAAAGTCTCTTCCGACCAGTTGTGCTCGTCGGCTACCAAATCCGTAATGAAGCTGCCCGTCTTGCTCAGTCGCTGGGCTTCAGCCAGACGAAGATATGTTTGCTCGATCTGCGCCTCCGCGCGTTTGCCTTCGTCAATGTCCGTGAGCAATACGTACCACCGTAAAACATGGCCCTGAGCGTCACGCACACATCGCCCACGCACACGAAACCAGCGGTATGAACCGTCGGCGCGTCGAAGACGCTCGTCAAATTGGTACGGGTTCCCAGTTTCGACGGATTGCGCCCACAAAGCCAGGGCGCCAGGGAAGTCCTCTGGATGAATGGCGTTGTTGGTACGCCAGTCTTTCAATTCTTCAAGGCTTTTCCCAAAGTAATCTAGAACCTGTTGGTTAACGAATTCGACCTCGCCGTTGGGCGTAGCCGTCATAATCTGACCGTCAATGCTGTCAACCATCAAGCGAGCCCGCTCTTCACTCTGGCGCAAGGCTTCCTCGGCCTTTTTACGGTCGTCGATGTCCGTGACAAGAGCGTTCCAGTGGAGAATTCCTGCGTCGACACTGTGCATGGGGACCACGCGCGTCTGAAACCAGCGGTATTCGCCATCGGACCTTCGCAGGCGATACTCGAAATCAAATGCCTGCCCACTCGAGATCCCATTGCCAAAAACCTCGACAGTGTGAGCAAGATCGTCAAGGTGAACGACGTCGCTTGTCCTCCAGCGCTTTAACTCCTCAAGCGTCTTACCGAAATATTGCAGAAATGGTCGATTGTAGATTTCGGGTGTGCCATCAGGCGAAAGGCGAGCAAGAAAGCCCGGCATGTTGTCTAGCAATGAGCGCGCATCGAGTTCGCTCGCACGTAGGGCTTCCTCTGCTCGCTTGCGATCATCGATGTCGGTAAGTAGCAGATACCACGCAGTTACTTTGTTTGCGGTATCTCGAACCGGAAGGCCGCGGACCTGGAACCATCGGTAAACGCCATCAGCGCGACGGTAGCGGTGCTCAACCTCATAGATCTGCCCCGTCTCGATCGACTTTTTGCGCACTTCAATTACGCCGGGAAGGTCTTCTGGATGAACCGCGTCAATGAGGGCCCAGTCCTTCAGTTCCTCAGTTGTCTTGCCGAAATATTCCAAGGTCTGGCGGTTCAGAAACTCCACATCGCCCAGTGCGCCCGCTGTCGCCACAAGCCCGGGAATGTTGTCGACGATCTGGCGCCACGAGAGTTCTCGCGCACGCACGATTTGTTCCCAGCGCTTGCGATCCTCGATGTCTGTACAGGTTCCGTACCATTTGAGGATGTTGCTCGATTCGTCCTTCAGAGGATTACCGCGAATGAGGAACCATCGATACGAACTGTCGAAACGCCGAATCCGCGCTTCCGTGTCGAGCGGAATTCCGGAAGCCAGAGAAGATTGCCAATCTTCCCGTAATTGTTCACGGTCATCCGGATGAATCGCTTCCGCCCACCCCCAGCCCTGCGCTCGTTCCGCACTCATGCCCGTGTAGTCGAGCCAGCCCTGATTCAGGAAGTCACAGTAGCCATCCGGACGAGTACTCCATGCTGTTGTGGGGATTGTATTGATGATGGCAGCAAGGTTGCGCTCGGACGCTTGTCGCGCCTCCTCCGCCTTCTTTCGGTCCTCGATATCGGTGCTAGTCCCGTACCACCTGACGATCTTGCCGGACTCGTCACGGAAGGGCTGAGCGCGAATGAGAAACCAGCGATAAACGCCATCATACCGGCGAAGACGCGCTTCCTGCTCTCCCGCTTCTCCTGACGTCAACAACTTCTGCCACTTCTTCAACAACGCCGGTAGGTCGTCAGGATGGAGAGCAATTTGCCAACCCCAACCAAGAGATTCGGCAACGGAGAGTCCGGTATATTCCTCCCATCTCTTGCTGAGAAATTCGTTGGAACCATCCGATAGCATGGTCCACACCAGTGTGGGGATCGTATCGATGATGGCGTCGAGATTGCGCTCGCTCGACCGCAGAGCCTCTTCCGAACGTGCGTTGGCGATCGCCAGCGCTGCCTGATTCGCGAACAAACCCAACCAAGTGAACTCTTGTTGACCGAGGGACTGACGGCTGAAGACCGCGATAACTCCCAGCAGTTTGTCTCTAAAGATGAGGGGGTGCCCTGCAAAGCTGCGAATCTCCTCGCGTTTTGCCCATTCTGGTCGCACAATCCAATCGTTCTGAGCGGCGACGTCTTCGACTAGAATCGGATGCCGGCTGGCTGCCACTTGGCCAACCTTTCCGACATTGAACGGCATTCGAGCAAAGTGCCCCTGCAGGAAACACCAATCTTCCCTTGGCGATTTGACGGGAGTTCCAGCGCTTGCGACGAGACAGAGATCATCTGGGCGATCTGGCGCAGTGTGGCAAACGCTGGGGAGGTCGGCAGATGGCAACAGCCAAATCCGAGCTAATGCCACTCCCGGCTGTGATGCCAACCCCCGAACAATACTCTGCAAAACAGAGTCGACGCGCTGCTCTGAGGTAACGGCGACTGCCAAGGCGAGCAGCGGTTCGGCCGCCAGCGAGGTCCCCACAAAAGCCTCCCCCGATTCGTGTGTAAAACCTTTGCCCCAACTCGGGACTTTAGTCAAACAAAGTGCAGCAGTATCGTATGCAAGGAACTGCCCGGCAAATTATGCCTTTACCGTTCTGAAACACCGTCCGATGGTCACGAATTATCCTCCATTTCGGCACTTCGAGTCACTCTGAACGCTGTCCTACATGCGGTACTGTTCTACTGTTCTCCCGTTGATCATAATGACGGGCATCGCTTGGTCCGATACCAAAGTATTGCCGTACCATCGTCCAATTGTTTTCGGTTGCGTGGGTGTGGTGTTATAGCGTTATTGCATTCGATCCAAGTGGCCCGCGCTCAAAAAGGGTTCTTTAGAAGGCGAAACAGCCAGGGAGGAACAGTCGATGAGTATCGCTCAATCCGCAATCACGCCTAAATTACCAGCTGTGAGCGTGCTACCTCCCGTGTCATTGAGATGGCCGGATGAACGCTCCGATACTATGGTCCGCGTTGGAAACGGTGCAACGGGATCGAGTGTCAATTATGCCTCCTGGAGGCTGGAGGACGGCAAAGAAGGGGCTTTCGAGGGCATCGTGGGCAGAAGTGCATCCCTGCAACGTACGCTACGAGAGGTCGAAGTTGTGGCTCCGACAGATTCCGGCGTACTTATTCTGGGTGAGACGGGTACCGGAAAAGAGTTGGTCGCCCGGGCGATCCACAACCTGAGCGTCCGCCGGGATCGACCCCTTATCAAATTGAATTGTGCCGCAATTCCGTCCGGCTTATTGGAGAGCGAGCTTTTTGGACATGAGAGAGGCGCATTTACCGGTGCTCTAATGCGCAAGGCGGGCCGTTTCGAGGCTGCAGACAAGGGTACTCTGTTCCTCGATGAGGTAGGAGACATTCCGCTCGAACTACAGCCTAAATTGCTGAGGGTCTTGCAGGAACATGAATTCGAAAGATTGGGCAGCACGCGTACACAACAGGTGGATGTTCGCGTGGTTGCCGCTACCCATCGGGATCTGAAGCAGATGGTACAGGCTGGGGAATTCAGAAGCGATCTATATTATCGACTACATGTTTTCCCGTTGTCGATTCCGCCGTTGCGAGAGCGGCGCGAAGACATCACTATTTTGGTTCGCTGTTTCGTGGCCGAATATGCTCGGCGAATGAACCGGCGCATTGAGGCCATTCCTCCCCAGGCTCTCGAGGCTCTCATAAATTATTCATGGCCTGGCAACGTGCGGGAACTGCAGAACTTTATTGAGCGTTCGGTGATTCTGTCGCCCGGGAATGTCCTGCGTCCACCGATTGCTGAGCTGAAAGAGACTTGTGTCCAAGCACCTGGTTTGGAGCTGAGTACCATGGAAGAGATGGAACGTGAGCACGTGCTGCGAGCGGTACGAGAATCCAACTGGGTGCTCGGCGGTCCCAATGGCGCAGCTGTGCGCCTCGGTATGAAGCGAACGACCCTGGCCTATCGTATACGCAAACTTCATATCCCACTTCGTCCTCAGTGAATAGATCGAAACACCGAGTGCGCCTAAAGTAGCCCGTCAACCTATTTAGCAAAGCCGTTGCAGCTGCGCCGCAAGTCGTCTGGACGCGTTCTTCGAATCGAATGCGGGACGTTTTGGCACAACGTCCCGCGAGCAGAGTGTGCAGGAATTAGTTCTTGTTTAACTGCGCTTTAGCGGCTGCAACGACCTGGTTCGGCTCGAATCCAAACTTCTTTTGCAGTGCCTTCAGCGGAGCGGAAGCTCCGAAGGTATTCATGCCGATGACGCGGCCTGAATTGCCTACGTATCGATCCCATCCCAGAGTTGAGCCCTGTTCCACTGCGACTCGGGCTTTTACGTTCGGCGGCAGAACGCTCTCGCGGTAAGCCTGGGGCTGATGCTCAAAAATTTCCCATGAGGGCATCGATACCACTCGCGAGCGAATGCCTTCCGCGACGAGAGTCTCATGGGCAGTCACTGCTAGATTAAGCTCGCTGCCGGATGCGATGAGGATCACTTCCGGATTTCCTCCGGGAGCTTCTGCGAGCACATAGGCTCCCTTTGCGACGCCGGAGGCCGGAGCATATTTGTTGCGATCGAGAGTTGGTAAAGGCTGACGCGATAACGCGAGCACCGTCGGCTTATGCTGCAGTTGCATGATGAAGCGGTAAGCTTCGACAACCTCATTTGCATCCCCCGGTCGCAATGTGAGCAACCCAGGTATCGCCCGCAGGGATATGAGATGCTCGATCGGCTGATGTGTGGGGCCATCTTCGCCGTCACCCATGGCATCATGCGTGAACACGAAAATCGATGGAAGCTCCATCAGAGACGCCAGGCGAATGGCAGGCCGAGCGTAATCACTGAATATGAAGAAGGATGCGCCAAAGGCGCGTATTTTTGAGAGGTTTAGTCCGTTGACGATGGCAGCCATCGCGTGCTCGCGGATACCAAAGTGCAGATTCTTCCCACCAGGGGTGTCAGCCTGAAAATCTCCTGCCCCTGGATAGGTGAAGAGCGTCTTGTTCGACGGGCCGAGGTCGGCAGATCCTCCGATAAACCACGGAACGTTCTGCGCAAGCACGTTCAACACTTTTCCTGAAGCATCGCGACCAGCAACACCTTTGGCGTCGGCTGAAAATACAGGAAGGTTGCGGTCCCATCCGGTCGGAAGGTCACGCTTCTGCATCAACTCAACTTCAACTGCGAGGTCGGGGTATTGCGTACGATACAACTCCAAGAGTTCTGCCCATTTCTGTTGGGCATCAGCACCACGTTTGCCAATGCCATCCGCGAAATGTTCGTACACGCCTTCCGGAACGAAAAACTTTTCGTTCTCGGGAAAGCCGTAAGCCTTCTTGCACAACCGGACTTCGTCTTCGCCGAGAGGTTCTCCATGCGCGGCGGCGGTGTCTTGCTTATGGGGTGAACCGTATCCGATGTGGCTGTCGAGAACAATGAATGTGGGGCGGCCGTTCTTTTTTCGCGAGACCTCGAGCGCTTGTTCAACGCGACCAATGTCGTTCGCATCGCCGACTCGCAGCACATTCCATCCGTAGGCGATGAAACGTGTCTGAACATCTTCGGTGAACGCGATGCGGGTGTTGCCTTCAATCGTGATGTGATTGTTGTCGTAAATCCAGCACAGATTATCGAGCCCGAGATGTCCGGCCAGTGATGCGGCCTCGGAGGCAATGCCTTCCATGAGGCACCCGTCTCCGCAGATGGTGTAAACGTTGTAGTCGAAGATCTCGAAACCCGGCCGGTTGTAGCGGTGGGCGAGCCACTTCTCCGCGATCGCCATCCCAACGCTCGTGGCCGCACCTTGTCCTAACGGGCCCGTTGTGGTCTCAACGCCCGAGACCCAGTGGTATTCAGGATGGCCGGGAGCTTTGCTGTCGAGTTGGCGGAAGCGGCGAATATCGTCGAGCGTGACCGAGGGTTGCCCCAACTTCTCGTAGTCGGCATTCACAGCTTGAACGCCAGTGAGATGGAGCGCAGACCAAAGCAGCATGGAGGCATGGCCGTTGGAAAGCACGAACCGATCGCGATTGGGCCAAATCGGATCCTGAGGATCAAATTTGAGGACACGATTCCATATCGTATAGACGAGGGGCGCGAGCGCCATTGGCGTTCCGGGGTGTCCGGAGTTGGCCTGCTGCACGGCATCTATGGAGAGCGTGCGAATGGTGTTGATACACAACTGATCAAGCTCTGCGGCGCTCAGATTTTCAACTGGAGCTATTGCGGTACTCATGACTGCCTCCGTAATAAATGTTCAGATTTGGTCTTTCGTCAGCTAGGCTGAAACTGCTGGAATTTCTGCTCCGATTTCGTCAGCCGCCTTCTTTTCGAGTCCAGAAACTTTGCTCAGGCGTCTCAGATGGCGTTCCTCCTGGCTGAATTCCGCTGCCAGAAAAGTTTCGACAAGGTCCCACGCCACCATGGTTCCCATGACCCGGCCACCGAGACAAATAATGTTCATGTGATCGTCCTCGACGCCTTGCCGAGCCGAAAAGTGGTCATTTATCAGACCGGCGCGAACTCCCAGAACTTTGTTGGCGCAGACGGAAGCACCCACTCCGCTTCCGCAAACGGCAACCCCGCGCTCGACGGTTCCCGAAGCCACCGCCCGCGCCAACGGAGTGACGAAATCCGGGTAGTCGTCGCCTGGCTCGAGGCGTTTTGCACCGAAGTCGACAACGTCATGACCTGCACTCATGAGGCGGCTTCGAAGATCCTGTTTCAATCCATAACCGCCGTGGTCGGCGGCGATTCCAATGCGCATATACCTCTCCTTTTAATAAGTGGCAGAGCCGGCTGTAAACGACTCCCTCAAGCCACTTCTGTCTTCGATTCGTTAACAAATTGGCCCGTGGCAGCGCGATCTGCCAACACGACAGCATGATCTCTGCTAACTCGGCCGGCTGGGATAGAAGCATCTCCAGCTTGCAGACGCGCAAGCATGACCGTTTTTTCGCTGCCGGTCGCGAGCCACAGCACGCGACGGGAGCGATTGATAATCGGGTACGTTAGCGTCATACGCCGCCGCTTCTGATAGATCCCCGTCGTTGCAACGTCTGCATTCATTACGTCGAGAACCGGATCCCCGGGCACCAGCGATGCCGTATGGCCGTCGGGTCCGAGACCCAAATGAACCAAATCGAGCACAGGTGGTGAGCTTGCGATTTCGTTCAGGATTAGTACATATCGCATGCAAGCGACCTCGAGATTGCCAGCCTCCACCGGCATGGCATGGATCTGATCGGGATCTAGAGGTGCATGATCAAGCAGACTTCCCCGCAGATGAGTGAGATTCCTATCGGAATGGCCCTCCGGTGCGACTCTCTCGTCCACCTGCAAGACGTGCACGTCTTTCCACGGTACTTCCTGCTGCGCCAGATCGCGGAGCATGATCCATGGTGTTTTGCCTCCGCTGACAGCCATCACGAACTTGCCGCGAGCTGCGACTGCCTCGCGCGCTTCTTTCGCGATAAGCTTGGCGGCTTCGAGGGCGACCGCGTCAGCATCGGTATAGACTTGAATCTCCATCACGCGGCCTCAGTTGCAATGGCTAGTGCTTTCTTCTCGGCTGGATTGCTCCAGCCACCGTTTGGCGCTACTCGATCCACCTCGTTCGGGCCCCAGGTTCCTTGTGCGTACTGATAAACCGGCGTGTGCTTCTTCAGCACCGGTTCCACGATTCGCCACGCTTCTTCGACGTAGTCTTCCCGCGCGAACAAGGTACTGTCTCCCGACATTGCGGCTCCGAGCACGCGTTCGTAAGCGTCCATCTCATCTGCACGTGGAGAATGGCTGGCCACCATCTCACTGGTTTGAAGCACGAGTCCCTCAGCATCAGGAGCCAGATTCATCATTCCCATCGCGATCGTGATCTCTGGGCTCAAGCGCAGGCGGAGGTGATTTTCGACCAACTGGCTATCGGGAATGAGCGTTGGTGGCTTGTGAAACTTTGCGACGATTTCGGTGCAAGTCGTAGGCAAGCACTTGCCGGCCCGGATATAGAACGGCACGCCCTTCCACCGCCAGGAATTGATTTCCAATTTCAATACGGCAAACGTTTCGGTTTGCGAGTCCTGCGCGACTCCCTTTTCATCGCGGTACCCGCGGAACTGGCCACGCACGAGGTTCCTCTCCTCGATAGGTGGAATCGCCCGCAACACTTTGGCCTTCTCGTCACGAATGGTTTCGCTATCGGATCGGACGGGCGGTTCCATTGCCAAATTCGATAAGACTTGGAAGAGATGGTTCTGGACCACGTCGCGAATCGTTCCAGTCTGATCGTAAAATCCACCGCGCCCCTGAACCCCGAAGTCCTCCGCCATCGTGATCTCGACGCTCTCAATGAAATTGCGATTCCAGAAGGATTCAACAAAAGTGTTAGCGAAGCGGAACGCGAGCACATTGTTCACAGCGCGCTTGCCAAGATAATGATCGATGCGGAAGATATCGGCTTCGTCGAAGGCACCGAGCAGGACTCTGTTCAACTCCCGTGCGGACGCGAGATCGTGCCCGAAGGGCTTTTCTACGATGACTCGAGCTCCCCGCCCGCAGTTGGAATCAGCCAGATGTTGGACCACGGTTTCAAACAGAACTGGCGGAATCGCCAAATAGTGGGCCGGGGATTTCGAGCCTCTGAGTTCTTTGCGTAGTGAAGCGAAGGTTGCCGGATCCTGATAATCGCCGTCGACATAGCGCAGCAAGCTGATCAACTTTTGGAAGGCGGCGGGATCCAGGCCCCCATGCTTCTCTAAGCTGTCTTTCGCCCGAGCGCGGAGTTGATCGAGATTCCATCCAGCTTTAGCAACGCCAACGACCGGTACGTTGAGATGTCCGCGCTTCACCATCGCTTGCAGTGATGGGAAGATCTTTTTGTACGCAAGATCGCCGGTTGCGCCGAAGAAAACCAGAGCGTCCGAGTGGGTGTCAGTCATGAAATTCTCCTTTAGGCCGCCTCAGATTTTTCCTTCGGCTTTTCCAAATGTCCGCCGAATTCGAACCGCATTGCGGACAGCAACTTGTCAGCGTAGTCGGCTTCGCCGCGTGAACTGAAGCGTTCGTAAAGCGAGGCGGTAAGCACTGGGGTCGGGACTGCTTCGTCGATCGCGGCTTTGATCGTCCAGCGGCCTTCGCCGGAGTCCGAAACGCGGCCGGCAAACTTCGAAAGCCCGGCATCCTGAACTAAAGCAGTTGCCGTTAGGTCTAGCAGCCACGATGCGATCACGCTGCCGCGCCGCCACACTTCGGCTATGTTCTTGAGGTCCAGGTCGTACTGGTAATGCTCCGGGTCGCGCAAGGGCGTAGTCTCGGCATCGACCTTCTCGAGCCGTTTTCCAACGTTTGCCGAGCGCAGCACCGACAGCCCCTCTGCGTAGGCTGCCATGATTCCATATTCAATTCCGTTGTGGACCATCTTGACGAAGTGGCCCGCACCATTAGGTCCGCAGTGCAGATATCCTTGCTCGGCGGTGCCATCGTTTTTCTCGCGCCCAGGCGTGCGCGATATGTCGCCCATTCCGGGCCCGAGCGTCGAGAAGATTGGATCGAGGCTCTGGACGACTTCTTTCTCGCCGCCAATCATCATGCAGTAGCCGCGTTCGAGGCCCCACACGCCGCCGCTGGTACCCACGTCCACGTAGTGAATCTGTTTGGGGGCGAGTTTATTGGCACGCTGTATGTCATCCACGTAATAAGAGTTCCCGCCGTCGATGAGGATGTCGCCTGCCTCGAGGTGCGGTGCCAGATCTGCGATTGTCTGATCCACGACCGCCGCCGGAACCATCAGCCAAATTGCACGTGGTTTCTCGAGTTTCTTCACTAAGTCGATCAGCGAATCCGCTCCGATCGCGTGGTCGTTGACCAGATCAGCCACCGCTTGCGACGACCTATCGAATACGACGCAGCGGTGTCCCTTTTTTATCAGTCGACGTACCATGTTGGCGCCCATCCGGCCCAGCCCTATCATTCCCAGTTGCATAATTTCTCCTCTTCTCAAAATTCCGCCTGATTTATTGCAATACTTGCGTTACTGCGTCATGCAATAATTCCATTGCGACCCGCACATTCTTGCCGGCGCCAAATACCGACGTTCCGGCGACCAAGACATTGGCCCCCGCTGCGACTGCCATTGGAGCAGTCGCCTCATCGATTCCTCCGTCAACTTCCAAATCACAGTCGGGCTTGATCCGCTCGATCATTTGTGCGACTCGCCGTAGTTTGGGCAGCGTTGACTCTAGAAAATGCTGATGCCCGAAACCTGGATTCACGGTCATGACCAGCACTTGATCGAGCTCCGGCAATATTTCGTCGAGTACAGCTGCTGGAGTAGCTGGATTAATGGCCACTCCAGCGCGTCTTCCAAGTCCCTTAATACGCTGCACGGTGCGGTGCAAATTGTTGTTACCTTCCCAATGAACGAGAAATGAATCCGAGCCGGCCTCGGCAAACTCATCGAGGAAGAAATCCGGATTGGAAATCATCAAGTGAGTTTCGAGAGGTAGGCGCGTGACTCGGCGGAGCGACTTCACAATCGGCGCTCCGATGGCGATGTTAGGAACGAAATGGCCATCCATGACATCCACATGAATCCGATCCGCGCCTGCCTGCTCGGCTTCGGCCACCTGCTCTCCAAGACGCGCAAAGTCGGCGGCAAGAATTGATGGAGCGAGTTTGATAACGCGGTTCTGCATTCTTCTCTCTAAATTCCAGAGTTGCTTTTTGAAATGATCACGCGACGGTTCCAACCGCTTCAGGGCTGGCCGTTTGACCATGGAACAGTCTCAAGCGCGAACTGACTACCTGCTTCACGGAATCCACGACCGGCCGCAGAATCTTGTAGGGCACAACTTCGTTGGAGTCTCGCGCTAGGCTTTTGTCTAGTGATTCCCTCCACGCCACGCGCAGTTCTGTATTGATGTGGATGATGTTGATTCCCGCGGCGATCGCCTTGCCGAAGTGTTCGTCATCCGTTCCTGACCCGCCGTGTAAAGTGAGAAAGACTCCGGAGGCGCGCTTGATTTGGGCGATTCTCTCGAGATCCAGGTGCTTCTTCGCTTTTCCCAGCACCATGCTCTTGAGCATGCCGTGCATGTTGCCAACCGCCGGAGCAAGATTGTCTATCCCGGTTGCCTCAACGAACTGGCGCGCTTCCTCCGGAGTGCTGAGCTCTCCGCCCTGAGCCGTTTCCTTGATTTCGGAGCCGGTTCCGATATCGCCGATTTCGCCTTCGGCAAGGATGGAAGGGTTGATCGACTTGATCGCTTGAACCGTTTCTTTGGTCCGAGCCACATTCTCGTCAAAGGGCAAAGCGGAGAAATCAATCGTCACGGCATCAAATCCAGCCTTCGCCGCCTCAATGGCCTTTGCGAGCGAGTGTGTATGGTCCGCATTGAGAAAGATCGGGAGATCAGATTCCTGGCGTTCACTTTTCACTATGGCGGCAAGCTGGCGCACGCCAAAGAATTCCCGCTCCCCTTCGGAAGCGCCGATGAGGACCGGAAGCTTCGACTCAGCTGCGGCTGCGACCACAGCCTTCATCAAGACGTGGTCAGAGACATTGAAATGGCCGAGACCTGCGCCCTCTTTTTCCAATCGCGTCAAAACATCGCGTAGCGTATCTTTGCCCGTGCTCCTGAAAGTTCCAATTGACGTCATTGCTGCTCCTTAAGCTTGCGATATCGCCGAATGAGAGTATTGGTTGAGCTGTCATGATTCAGCACAGGCTCAGCCGGGTTTTCGAGTTCTGGGATGATGCGCTGCGCCAGGACTTTGCCCAACTCCACGCCCCATTGGTCGAACGAATCGATGTTCCAGATAACGCCCTGAGTGAAGACCGAGTGCTCGTAAAGCGCGATGAGCTTGCCTAGCGTCTCGGGGTCGAGCTGCTCGGCGAGAATCGTATTTGAGGGGCGATTGCCTTCAAAGACCCGATGCGGCACAAGCCAGTCCGGAGTGCCCTCGGCTTTCACCTGCTCTGGCGTCTTACCGAATGCCAGCGCTTCAGCTTGAGCGAAGACATTGGCGAGCAACATGTCATGATGGCGACCGAGCGGATTGAGCGGCTTACTAAATGCGATGAAGTCGCAGGGAATGAGGCGTGTGCCTTGATGAATCAGTTGATAGAATGAGTGTTGCCCGTTGGTTCCAGGTTCACCCCAGTAGATGGGACCTGTGTCTTTGTTCACCGCTTTCCCGTCAAGCGTGACATGCTTCCCATTGCTCTCCATCGTTAGTTGCTGCAAATAAGCAGGGAATCGTTTCAGGTATTGTTCGTAAGGCAATACGGCGACCGTATCGGCGCCGAGAAAATCGTTGTTCCACACGGCTAGCAAGCCCATGAGGACCGGGAGATTGGCCTCAAATGCAGCTGTGCGGAAGTGCTCATCCATCTCGTGGAAGCCGCGCAACATGGCGCGGAAGTTTTCCGGACCGACCGCAATCATCGTCGAAAGGCCGATCGCCGAGTCCATCGAATAACGTCCGCCAACCCAGTCCCAGAATCCAAACATGTTGGCGGTATCAATGCCGAACTTCGAGACTTCCGCAGCATTGGTCGAAACTGCAACAAAATGCTTTGCCACCGACTTCTCATCGCCGCTCAGTCCGGCCAATGACCAGGAACGAGCAGTCTGAGCATTTGTCATGGTCTCGAGAGTGGTAAAAGTCTTCGACGAAACGATGAACATTGTCTCAGCCGGGTCGAGATCCTGCACCGCCTCGGCGAAGTCCGTTCCATCAACGTTTGAGACAAAGCGAAACGTCATCGAGCGTTCTGAGTAATGTTTGAGCGCCTCGTACGCCATGACCGGACCGAGGTCGGAGCCCCCGATCCCGATGTTGATTACATTCCGAATGCGTTTTCCGGTGTACCCCTTCCATTCGCCGCTTCGCACGCGGTTGGAAACGGCAGCCATCCGATCCAGCACAGCGTGGACTTCAGGCACAACATTCTTTCCGTCCACAAGTATCGATTCATCTTTCGGAGCACGCAGCGCCACGTGCAGTACTGCTCGTTTCTCAGTGACGTTGATCTTTTCGCCACTGAACATGGCGTCGATCCGTGCTCGCAAATCGGATTCTCCGGCAAGCTGGAGAAGGAGCTTGAGAGCCTCGTCCGTAATACGATTCTTGGAATAGTCGAGGTATAGGCCTAGCGCCTCCACAGCCATGCGTTGCCCGCGTTTGAGATCGTCCGCAAATAACTGCCGCAGGTGTAGCTTTGAAACCGCCTTGTAGTGCGTCGCCAGAGCTTTCCATGCGGATTGCCTGGTTGCCTGTTTCTTTACCTGCGGTTTAGGGCTCGCTGCCATTCTGATCTCCTTTTCATTCTTTCCAATTCTCTACATGCGAACTAAACGGTCACGAGGGAAGCTTTTGCGTCGTCGCGGGTTTTGATTTTACTCAGGCTTTGCAGTCCGAATGTCGCGGCTCCGAGAAGCGCCGCACGTGTTGTGATGATGTGAATCGGCATCCGCTCCATCAAATCTTTGAAGCGGCCCTTTCTGGTAAAAGTCTCCACGAACCGCCGTGTTTGCAACAGTGGCAGGACATGCAGAGCAATGCCGCCAGCTAAGTACACTCCGCGCGTCGCCAGAACTTTCAGCGCAAGATTGCCGGCTTCGCTTGCTAGTATGGAGGCGAGCAGGTCAACCGTCGCCAGGCACAATTCGCTTGGACGCTGCGAATTGAAGGCTGACTCGACGATGGCTTTTGTGTGGTCTTTGGCAGAGGCAATCAACTGGGCAATTTCTGGTCTCTCCGGGATGTTCTCTTCATCGCGGAGGAATTCGTAAATATTAGGAAGACCGATTCCTGAGCAGACGCGCTCCACTCCGACATGCCCGAAACGAGGAAGAAGATACTGAAGCAAACGGATTTGACGCTCGTCGGTCGGCGCAAAATCTGAGTGGCCGCCTTCGGAGCTGTGAGCTACATATCCCGATCCATCCCAAGTCAGAAAAGATTCTCCTAACCCAGTACCCGGAGCAATGATCGCAATCGGGCCATTCGAAACCGGCTCTCCTTTATTTATTGTGATCACGTCCTCCGTGCGTAGGGCCGGGACCGCACGTGCGACCGCTTCGAGATCGTTCATCAGATGAGCGGCCTTCAGATCCAAATCCTTCGCCAGGGTTTCTTCATCTAAGGTCCAGGGCAAGTTCGTCGTCTTTACGTGACCATTGATGACGGGTCCTGCAACATCAAACGACGCGACATCGACAGACATTTTCACCTGCGCGAGAAATTGCCTGACGATCGCCTGCAGGCTGGGATAGTCGGCGCTATGGACCTCAGTTTGAGCCAACGCTGTGTGCGGCCCGGACTCGCGCGAATAGATCGCCAAGTCTGTCTTCGTGCCGCCGATGTCACCTGCAATTAACATTGCCAACTCCGAATGGCCTATCTAAGCTCTCGCGTATCGTTCGCTGTTCGCTTTCGATCCTCTCAACGCGTAGTACAAGATGTAGAGGTAGCAGATCACGGGAATGAAGAACGCATGATGAATTCCGATGCGGTCAGCAATCACACCTTGGATCAAGGGGACGACTGCGCCACCCACGATGGCCATGTTCAAAATGCCCGATCCATTTCCCGTCAAAGGACCCAGTTCTGCCACTCCCAGGCTGAATATAGTTGGGAACATGATGGAATTGAAAAACCCGACGGCCAGAATGCTCCACATGGCGAAATGGCCGTGCGTGAGCATCGAAAGACTGACGAGCAGTGAAGTACAAATCGCAAACGCACCAAGCAGGTGTCCGGCTTTAAACTTTCGCAGTAGCCCCGCGCCGAGAAATCGGCCTACCATCGCGCCGGCCCAATAGAATGACACGTAACCCGCCGCACTCTTCGCGGATAAACCCGCGATGTCCGCTTGTCCAAAATAGTTGACCAGGAAACTTCCAATGGATACTTCTGCGCCTACATAGGCGAAAATCGCGAGCGCGCCAAAGACCAGGTTGGGATGTTTCCAGACCGAATCGCCACCCTTAGCCTCCCGACTGTATTCCGCATGTTCAATAGTCGGCAACTTCGAGGTGCCAATGAGTGCTGCCAGCAATAGCAAAGCGATTCCGATGACGGTGTACGGCATCTTTACAGATGCGGCTTCTTGCACTCGCAGTAGATGTAAGGCCGCTGGCGAAAGCGCTTGCATTTCTTCAATGGCGAGTGGAGCCGCAGCAAGAATCAGTAATCCTCCGAGTTTAGGGGCGATCGTCGTGCCGAGCGAATTGAATGCCTGGGTCAGGTCCAAGCGGCTCGATGCGGTTTCTGGTTTTCCTAACACCACTACATAAGGATTGGCGGCTACCTGTAAACCGGTGATGCCAGCCGCAAGCACGATCAAGGCTCCTAAAAACAGAGGGAAGGAGGCGGAAGCAGCGGCCGGCAGGAATAGAAACGCGCCCGCTGCCATGCATAGCAATCCCGCCACCATCGTTTTCTGATAACCGATTGCGTTCACGACCTTCGACCACGGAATCGAAAACAAGAAATAAGCAGAAAAGAATGCAAACTGAACCAGCATGACCCGCGCATAGCTCAGATCGAAAATCGACTTCAGATGCGGAACCAGAATGTCATTCAGACAAGTGAGGAACCCCCACATGAAGAATAGTGTTGTGACGACAGCGAGCGGTCGTCGGTAATTCTCGACAGGTGCGTCCGCCGCAAGAATCGAAGTCGAATTTATTCTTGTTATTTCTCGAGTCGCCATTCTCCGTCTCCTACCACCATGTTTCCGCTTGCACTCCGTAAGTGAGTCCGTTGGTTCGATTCTGGAAAGGAGTTCCGCCTACAAACCCGCGCAATCCATCCGACCAGTTCGCATAAGTGAGGAATGCGCGAAACACCGGACGGCTAAAAAACTGGCGTCCCGCTCCGATTTGTGGCGCAATCGTGACCTTGCGCAGCCAGCCGTCGTACTGCCCGGTACCACTATGAGTGTGATCAAACCCGCCCTCGAACGCGAGAGATACATGCTTCGTGAAGAACACTTGCGGACGGGCGCCGAATGAAGCCCACTGATCCCAGCTGTGTAGCGGATTGCCGTCTTTTGTCCGCTGCAGAATAAAAATCGGCATGATTGCGAACTTGTCGTTGGGCTGAAGCAGTACTTGCTCAGTGAGCAGGAATCGCGCGGTGCTGTTGATAAATCGGGTTGGGTCGTCAATGGACGTGCTGAAGTTGCTGGCGGGTCCTGTACCGTACTGAATACCCAGCGCGTGATATCCGCCATGCCATTCCAGCCGCTGATGTCGTATCCCGAATGCGTAGCCGTTGCTGCTAGGAATCACTTCACCGACGGGCGTCATACCGCCTTTACCGGTAGCGAAATCAAACCATCCCGCCAGTGTGCCGCCGGGTGCCTTCACGTCGTAAAACCTGACATCTACATTGCTTTTCACGTAATTGCCATTCGCCGTTTGGATATCAGGACGGGCTCCGGCTAAAAACCCGACAGCCAGTTTGCCCACCCCGAGACTCAGATCTTCGATGCCTGCCCCATAGCCGCTCATATCGAGTGGATAGAAGTCGTTAATTTCAATATGCTGGCGCCGGTAATATCGTTCACCTACCCAGAACTTCGCATCCGGCTGGCTTTCAAATACATTTCCGCCCCGGACGAAGACTTCTCGCAATCGAAATTGGTCGTTGCCAACGCTGTTGTTAAAGTTTGCGTAACTGGCTGAATCGCTCGTGTTCGCCTCGAGCATGACCTCCGTCTTGAACCAAGCTCTATCAGAATCGTGGTCAGGGTTCATCCAGTTATTCACAAAAATGAACTCGCCATAAGTTTCGGCTTCGTTTCCCAGCCGGTATTTCGCCCCTGCGCCCGGCGCCTGGAAGGCAACCTGCTGACCACCCTCACTATTCAATCCATATCCGGAGCGGAAATATCCGTGAAATTCAAACGCGCCCAATTGGTGTTGCAGGCCTTCAATCTTCGTCTCTGCTTCCTGCAGAAGGTCATAGGTCGGGACCGATGGGAGCTGGCCTTGGTACTGCGCACCGACTTTGTTGGAGTTTCCGAATAGTACTTTTCTGACGGCAGTTTCAGCGGCCAGTTCGGCAGCCGACACTGTCGCATCGTCTGAAGTCTTTGCCTGTTCCTTTTGTGGCCCTGTGGCCTCGTTCTGTTTCTGAATTTGCTGCTCGAGAGCGGTGATTCGCTGCTGCATATCTTTGGTGCTCTGTTCGTATTGTTGTTTCAGTTCCTGCAGTTGTTGCTGGAGACCGCCGTCTTGCTGGGCCGACGCCAGTGTTGGCAGAAGAACCACAGCCGCGCCTATTGCAAAACCTTTGGTTTTGAGAGCGCCACGCATGGGTTGATTATTCGGTCCTCGAACTGCGCGATAACTCGCGTCGTCCTGATTGTTGAATGCAATCACTGTGCCGTTTCGCCGATCGCATCGGTCAGTTCATCCTGCGCTTGCGCGTATTCGAGTTGAGATTGCAGCAGGATCGTCTGCGCCTCGAACTCCTGAGCTGTGGCGGCATCGGCTTGCGAGCGTAGATAAGTGCCCTGTTTTAACTGTTGTGCGGAGACCCGCTTGGCCTCCTGGCGTGTGGCAAGCAGTTCCTGAGAAACCGCGACCATCTGCTGCGTGCGCTGCACCTTGTTGTAGGCCGCCTGCACTCGTACTTCGACTTCATCGCTGATTCGAGTCAAAGTTTCTTTGGCTTGTGCCAACTGTGCGTCGCGTTCCCGGAGTGTGGCGCGTTTTTTCCCCCCATCGAACAGGGTGTATCCAAGATGAACGCCGAAGGTGCCGAAGTTGCGGGCGAGAAAGGGCACATTTTCCTGATAGCTGTAGCGGGCAAATGCCTCGATGTCCGGGATGTATTCGCGTTTAGCCACGCGGACGCCGGCAGAAGCTTTTTCTACTTCAGCCCGCGCCTCTGTGATTTCCGGGTGAGAGTCCAAAGCGAGCCTTATGCATTGCTGGCGGTCGCAGCTTTCGGAGGGCGGCGGAAGATCACGATCGAGATCGACGTTGGTCGTGAGCGGCAGGCCTACGATATCATTGAACTTCAATCGCAAGTCCGAGAGTTGCAACTCTGTCGTCAGCAGGTCCTGCTTCGACTGCAGTAGCTGTGCTTTGCTTTCGATCAGATCCACTTCCAGTGTGCTGCCGTACTTCACCTGCTGCACTCGTTCACTTTGCAAATCATCTACTGCCCGAATCTTTGCCTCGATAGCCTTGTGTTTAGACTGGACCACCAGGATGTTGTAGTACAGCGCGCGGACTCTCAAGGCCACATCATTCTCGACTCCTCGGGCCCTTTCACGACTCGCCTTCAAGTCCGCCCGCGCCACGTCATTTCCGGCCTTGATTTTGAACAGCTCGGTGAGCGGTTGGGTCAGCCCAGTGCCACTTGAGATGAAGTTCTTATCTCCCTGGCTAAGCGTGAGCTGGTGCGAAGGAATGCCGCTAGCCCCTACGACACCAAGGCTGCCTGCAGGAATTCCGATGAACTGTGTATCGGTAGCATGCGCGAACGCGCTGTCATTCCGAATGGTTGGCAGGTAGGCACTTCTTGCAACTTCCTTGGCGTGCTGCTCTTCTTCGACGTGAAGAGCAGCGATACGCACGCTGTGATTGTGCTTCAGCGCCAGCGCAACAGAGTCATGAAGACTGAGTCGGCGTGGAGTGTTCGGCTCTGGCTGCTGCGCGGAGGCAAGCGTAAACAAGCTGAGGAGGGAGACGAGGACTGTCGCGACCTGACAAAAGTGGCGATTTGAACGATTTTGATTGGGAGTCATGATTTCGTGTTCTGACGAGCGTTCAGCTGTTTCTGAACTGCGGTGAGATCGCCATAATTCAGCGGAGACTTGCGCAACAGGACGATCAAGACCAACATGACCGCACAGGCCCAAGCCACGAGATAAAACCCATCGTTCACACTCAGCGTGTAAGCCTGAAGGCGAAGCTGAGCGGCGATGACTCCAACTGCGCGGCCCGTGGCTGCCGCAATTCCGGATGATTTTGAAAACAGTCCTGTTGCCAGCTGGTGAATCTTCGTGTCCGCGATCCAATTGCCGCTCTGTAGATGCAGGCCCAGTAGATTCGAGTGCAGCTTCTCCCGTTGCGCGATGAAGTGCCCCATGTAAACCGCACCAATGTTTCCGCCGAACAGGCGCACGGTGTGAAAAAAGGCGGAGAACGTCAAAGCCCCCTCCGGCTTTGACATCCCTCCCGAGAAAATCACCTGCAAAATGATGGTTCCGACCAGGCCTATAAACGCGAATGCCTGACCAACTCCCATGAGTAGTTCGGTGCGGTAATAGTTCGAGGCAGACCAGGCGCTGGTGAGGTCTGCATTCAGAAAACAAGCAAACGCCATGCACACAAAACCAGACGCTAAGAGAAAACGGGAGTCCAGTCCCTTAGCCAGCAGGAGCCCAGCAATGAGCGCGATCAGAATCAGAGGGAGAGCGCTCCAGATAACCGCAGGGCCGACTTGATCGGCGACGAACCCCTGAACTGTCAACGACTGGGGAATGAGGATGATGGTTGCCACCAGGCAGAATCGAAAGAAAAACAGCGCGATACCCAGCAGAACCGTGTTCCACTGCCGAAGATAGGGCACTGCGACCAGACGGTTTGGCATCCGCAGACGGCGAACGATGGCACAGAAAACCAGGAACACGCCGCCGCAAAATAAAGCATTGAAAAGGCCCGAACGCCACCAATCAAGACGTTGGCCTTGATCGATGGCTGCATAAAGCATCGCCAGTCCCGCACTCCAGTACAGAAATCCGACAAAGCTCGGAGCCGGACCTGATTTCTTTGCACTTGCTGCTTTGGGAATTCCGAAGTAGATGCAGATCATCATGAACGCCGTAATTACCGCGGAATTCCAGAACATCCAGTGCCATGAAAGATGCTCGCGGTACCAACCGTATAGCGATGGCGCAATATTGACGGCTCCGTCCACAAACGTGGCATACAGCGCGACGGTGTAGGGAAGAAATCGAAGTGGAATATTTCGCAGCGCAAACGTCAGCGTCAGAGGATAGAAGGTACCTGAAGTGAGCCCGGCTAGAACCATGGCAAAGATCATGAGGCTGTAGCTGTGTGCGAACGGAGTGAGAAGACAGATGAATGCGAACGAGGTGGCGGCGAGGAATAGAACTCGTCGCGCTCCTAATAAAGCCCCCAAATAGACCGTAAATGGTCCGATAAACATGAGGGCGATGTTGTAGGCGCTGCTGATCCAGGCGCCGTCATCGAAACCAAATCCCAAAGCGCCCTTAAGATCCGCGAGGCCTAACGAAATCATCCGTCCAGTAAGAGTGACTACGCCGGCGCCGATGATCACACCTAGAATTCCGAGCAGCGGACTTTTCGACAGCTCAGACGGCATCGCCGCGGCCGCGGATTGCGCGACGCGGAGTGGGCTATTGATTGGTACCGCAATGGTAGAGGAAGCCATCATTCATCCCACTACTGACGGGTGCGGACAGTGACCACTGCAGAGAGCCCGGGCCGCAACTGAGAGGTAAGCGAGGAATCGTCTAGCGCAATCTTGACTGGTATCCGTTGCGTCACTTTGGTGAAGTTTCCCGTGGCATTATCAGGAGGCAGCAAAGCGAACTGCGATCCGCTCGCGGGCGCGATCTCAAGGACTTTTCCTTTGAAGATCCGGCCGGGATAAGTATCAATGCGAATTTCTGCCGGATCGCCAACCTTGATATTGGTGATCTGCGTCTCGCGAAAATTGGCGGCTACCCAGCGGATGTTTTCGACAAACGGCACGACCTGCGTTCCCGGAGAAACCAGCTGCCCAGCACGAACTTGCCGCTCGCCGACTGTCCCGTCGGCCGGTGCGACAATTTGGGTGTAACCCAGATTTACGTGTGCAACTTCGAGTGCAGCTTCTTTCGCATGCAGGTCAGCAACAAGCTGAATATCTTGCGATTCGAGTACGGCTTTGCTTCGCCGCTCCGCTTCCGCGGCTGACTCATTGCTGCGAAGCAAAGTCCGAGCCTGTGTCAAATCAGCATCACGGCTGGCGTATTGCGCCGAAAACCTTTCTTCATCGGCAACAGCTTTTTCCACGTTCCGTTGAGTGGTGGAACTGGCCTTCAGCAGCGCTTCCTGACGTACCCGCTCCGCACGCGTGCGGGTTACATCCGCCTGCACCGCGTCCTTACCTGACTCTGCAGCGGTAATCTGAGCTCGGGCTTGATCGATGCCGGCGAGGGCACGTTCGATCTTTGCATCCTGAAGTTCGCGCTGGCGCCGGTTATTTTCGATGGCGGCTTTCGCAGCTTCCACTCCGGCCGCAGCCTGCGCCAACTGCGCCTTGTAATCGTCATCGTCGAGTTGAACCAGGAGGTCCCCCTTTTGGACCTGTTGATAATCGTTGACTTTCACTGTGCGGACCAAACCTGAAACCTTCGTGCTTAGCGGCGTGAGATCGCCCCGTACGTATGCGTCATTGGTAACCTGCTCGACTCGTCCGCCTTCCCAGCCGTTCCAGTTGCGCGTAATCGTCACAACGATAGCTAGCGCGAGAAGGAGGACGATTAACGTTGTTCCGTACTTTTGCCAGGCCGGATTGAAGCGTGAAGGCTCGCGCTCAACCACCTTCGGCGCGGTTGCGGGTGACGGAATGGTTGCCGGTGCAGGAGATGTTGCCATTGTGTTCAGGTGCTCCTCGATACTTTTTCTGTCACGTTTACGGGTGCAGATCGGGTACACGCAGCATCAACGCGAGAGTTGAAGCACTTTCCTGGCCGTTCTCAAAACAGCTTTTTTCGGGTCGTGGACACGGTTGAGATGGGAAATTCCAGATCGCTTTTGGCATCTGACAAACTTCTGCCATGGCAAATGCTGGAGTGCGTCCTCGAAGGAGTTTCATCAGTCTGCGAAGCATGGCTTCATACCTGATCGAGAGATCCGGTCGTTTCTCCGACTTGGAACGAAGATTGCACCAACAGGTGGAATGAGCGATCCTCAGCTGATGGAACCAATCGTAGTTAGAGGTAATGGCACTGCACCAGTGACAGCTCCAGTGGGGAGACGCCCGACCTGGGAGCAGTCCGAAGGCAGTTCGCTGCCGCTGGGCGCGACCTGGATTGAAGCCGAGCAAGCCTTCAACTTCGCTGTGCATGCCGAACATGCCGAAAGCATCACCCTTATGCTCTATGCGCCGCCGGACTTAGTAAATCCGTCATTCGTGTATCGTCTTGATTTTCTGAGGAACAAGTCAGGCCGGATCTGGCATTGCCGCATTCCGCTTAGCGAAATTGGTGACGCTCGCTACTACGGATACTCGGTTTCGGGCGAGGCGGTTTCTTACATTCATAGCTTTGATCCGCAAAAGGTCTTGCTTGACCCCTATGCGACATGCGTTTGTTTTCCACCTGAGTTTGATCGCACGCTGGCCATGAGAGAGGGATCAAATGCCGGGAAGGCTCCGCTAGGCGTGCTGCCGTCCCCAAGCCCGACTTTCGATTGGCAGGGAAGCGACTATCCCTACCACGAGTCGGACGCTGTCATTTGTGAACTTCACGTCAAGGGCTTCACGAAAAATCCCAATTCAGGTGTGGATCAATCTCGTGCTGGAACCTATGCGGGACTGATCGAAAAGATTCCATATCTAAAAGAGCTTGGGGTCACGGTTGTCGAGTTGATGCCGATTTTTCAGCGCGATCCTCAGGAAGGCGACTACTGGGGCTACATGCCGTTAAACTTCTTCGCGCCGCACTCTCAATATTCGAGTACGGGGCCGGACGAGCAGCATGTCGAATTCAAAAACATGGTGAAGGCGTTTCACCAAGCAGGAATTGGAGTGGTGCTTGATGTCGTTTACAACCACACCTGCGAAGGAGATCACCGTGGCCCCATTTACAGTTACAAGGGCTTTGATAGTGCCAGCTATTACATGACATCCCCAGACCCTACGAATCCATACGCAAATTACTCGGGAACGGGCAACACTCTCAATTTCGGCCGGGGACACGTTCGTAAGATGGTGATGGACAGCTTGCGCTATTGGAAACGCGAGATGCACATCGACGGTTTTCGCTTTGATCTCGCATCGGTTTTCAGCCGAAATTCTGACGGATCTCTCAATTGGGGACATGCCCCGATCTTCGCTGAAATCGCCGCTGATCCAGAGTTGGGCAAGTTACGACTCATCGCGGAACCGTGGGACACAGGCGCTTTTCAACTCGGCCGCGGATTCCCGGGCATAACCTGGCTTCAATGGAACGGGCGGTTTCGCGACGACGTTCGCCGCTTCGTCAAAGGAGACTCAGGAATGGTTCCCGACCTGATGCGTCGCCTCTATGGCAGTGATGATCTTTTCCCCGACGACCGGGCTAATGCTTATCACGCTTATCAGAGCGTGAACTTCCTGACTTCCCATGATGGATTCACGCTCTACGATCTCGTCTCGTACAACACGAAACACAATGGGGCGAATGGCAACAACAACCAGGACGGCATGGATGCCAACTACAGTTGGAACTGTGGTTATGAGGGCGACAAAGGAGCATCCGCCGAAGTGCTGGCCTTGCGGCGCAGGCAGGTCAAGAATTTTTTCTGCCTGCTTATGCTATCGAACGGGATCCCAATGTTCCGGGCCGGCGACGAATTCTTGAACACGCAGTTCGGCAACAACAATCCCTATAACCAGGACAACGAAACCGGATGGCTGGACTGGAGCCAGTTGCAGGCGAATCGAGACGTTTTCCGTTTCTTCAAGAACATGATCAGCTTTCGTAAACAGCATCCCTCGCTGAGCCGTAGCCGGTTTTGGAGAGAGGATGTTACTTGGTATGGGACCGGCGAGAAGGCCGATCTTTCGCACGAGTCGCACAGCTTGGCGTTCTGCTTGCACGGAGCTTCTCAAGAGGATGATGACATCTACGTGATGATCAATGCGTTTTGGGAGAAGCTCGACTTCCAAATCCAAGAAGGAGCGGCCAAAGAGTGGAAGGTAATCGTTGATACTTCGTTATCGAGTCCCAATGATTTTTCAAATACCGGCGAGCCCATGCAAACGTCGAGCTATTCTGCGGCTCCAAGATCCGTTGTGGTTCTCGTCAGGGTAAGAAAATAGTCATCCACAACAGACCTGTAGCGCCAACTAGTGCAAAAGCAATTAACAAGAGCAAGAAAGGTTTGTATTGTTGCAGGTTCATGTGGGCCTCTAAGCAGGGTGGGTGAAATCGTCGCGCTGGCCAGACCAAGGCAGGACCTCGACCGGCCAGCAATCACGACTAGCTTACTTTTTCCGCAACTTGGGAGAGCGCATATTCTTCCAATTTCTGTGCGTCGCTATTGAACTTGCGGATGCCTTCGGCCAGCTTCTCTGTCGCCATGGCATCTTCGTTGTGCATCCAGCGGAAAGCTTTCTCGCTAAGGTGCAGGCGCTCGTCTTTGCTCCCCTTGGCTGCGGCCGGGTCTAGCTTGCGCGTCACCGTGCCCTCTGTCTGCTCCAGCTGGTCGAGCAGGTCGGGGCTGATGGTTAACAAATCAGATCCGGCGAGGCGGATGATCTGATTCACATTCCGGAAACTCGCGCCCATCACCTGGGTCTTGTAGCCATATTTCTTGTAGTAGTTGTAAATGCGCGTGACCGAGGCAACACCGGGATCCTGGTCTGCGGCGATTTCTTTTCCGCCGCCCTCTTTCTTATACCAATCATAGATTCGGCCGACGAAGGGGGAGATCAGAGTAACGCCAGCTTCGGCACAAGCAACTGCCTGAGCGAAACTGAAAAGAAGGGTCAGGTTGCAATGAATTCCTTCCTGCTCCAGTTCATGGGCTGCCTGAATTCCTTCCCAAGTGCTCGCGATCTTAATCAAAATCCGCTCGCGGGGCACACCTTTCTTCTGGTAGAGAGAGATGAGCTTACGCGCTTTGGCAACGGTGGCGGCAGTATCGAAACTCAAGCTCGCGGCGACTTCCGTGGAGACACGGCCCGGAACGACTTTAAGAATCTCACTTCCGAATAAAACGAACATCTGATCGATGAACTCTGCCGCCATTTGCTCGTGGCTGCCGCCAAGATCGGATGCCTTTTCAGCGGCCTCCTCCACCAAACGCCGATATGCAGGCATCTGCGCAGCGTGGTAGAGGAGAGACGGATTCGTGGTTGCGTCCTGCGGGCGATGGCGATGGATGGCCTCGATATCGCCGGTGTCGGCTACTACGGTTGTGTACTGTTTCAACGATTCAAGCAAGGTCATTGGCTTCTCCTCTCTTCGCCTGTCGCATGCAACCTTCCAATTCAAGAGCGCCAAAACGCGGTTGCCGATCTTTCTTCTAACGAATGGTTTAGCCCTTTCAGATTTTGCCCATCAGCTCATTTAACGTTCCGCCCTGCGTGGAGAATGACAAGCAATTGGCAGGTGACAGATGCGATTTCAACGCGGCAAGAAGCGGAGCGCTATAGTTTCGCTGTGCTCAGAACCGCCGTCATTGTGTGTTCGTCTCCGGGAGCTAGAGTGATGGATGCACTTAAGATATTGCTCGCCTCGACACAGAGGAATTGCGTCCATTCGCCGTCGCCTAAGTCTGCCAAACGCGCTGCGCCTTCGCTCCACGGATTCCACACAACGGTCGTCCGGGAATTGCCCTTCTTCAGCCCAATGCGACGGCGCAGTCCCGGATCGATCAAATAAACATCGTTCTGAGTGTGAACAAAAGCATTGTCAGTAGGCGAGGCAATCACGACTTCTACGCGCTGCACCTTTTTCGTGTTCGAGTCGGTATTGTCGAGGAATTGCACATCGTCTAGACCCTGCAGCCGCACGTTCGCGACGTCGGACACGCGGTTGTATGTGTGGAGGGCTTCTTCGAAGCGCAAATCCTTCTTGCCGATATTGGTGCAGGTGAGTTCCATGGTGAGTTCGGAGCCAAAGATAACGCGATAGATTAGGTGAAACTCCGAGGGCCACCAGCGCTGAGTTTGTTCGTCACTTTCGGTGGACATGGTTACGCAGACTCCAGATTTGTCTTCAACGATAGACTCGATCTGCCAGCTCTTTGTGCGGGCAAAGCCATGTGCAGGCGCCTTTGGATCGTCCGTCTTAGCGCGAAACCAGGGAAAGCAAATCGGGATTCCTCCCCGGATCGCCTGCCCTTCCTGCCAGCGCGATTTCATGCTCAGAAAGAGAATTTCATCGCTCCCAGCCGGCCTCCAGGAGGTCACCTGTGCGCCATGTAGGTACATCTCGCCTTCAACGTGAGGACTCGTGATCTGGATTCGCGGCAGATTCCCGTAACCTTCGGTGATTCTGGCCACCTGCGGAATTCCGAAGCGGTGATCGAGTTCTTCCACTGCTGTCATGGTCTCCATTTTGCTCCCTAACGCACGCTTTTGATCCCTGTGATCGAGTTGAAGCTTAAGACGCCGCTCACTTCGTCCGCAGCAAGCAGAAGGCCAAGTTCAGTTCACAACCGAGAGAACTTCATGCAGAGGTATGTCCTGAGATCGGAACGTTGGCGATCATTTGGCACTTGACAGACTCCGGCTTGACAATGGCGCAGGAATTTTCACAGCGATCGCCTGGGGAAAGGGTAACTGAGTGGAAGGCATATGGCCCAGAGATTGCACAGACAATTGGCTTTGGCACGAGGTGTGAACGTGATTGAAAATATTGCCCGAACCTATTTCTCCTCGAGACATCGAATCACACGAGAAGGGTTGTAATGGAAAAGCTACCAGTTATTTACATCGCACGGCACGGCAACACCGCTTGGACCCACTCCGGCCAGCATACCGGACTCACCGATCTGCCCTTAACACCCGATGGTGAGCGAAATGCCGTCAGACTTGGAGAGCGGCTTAAAGGAATGAGTTTCGCCAAAGTGTTTACAAGCACATTGCAGCGTGCATCGCGCACTTGCGAACTAGCCGGCTTTGGAACTTGCGCAGAAACCGATCCGGACTTGGTCGAATGGGATTACGGCAAGTATGAGGGGCTGACCTCAGCGCAGATTCTCCAAAGCAACCCTAGCTGGGACCTATTCCGTGATGGTGCCCCGTCGGGCGAGTCTCCGGCTCAAATCGGCGAACGCGCGGACCGTGTCATTGAACGCATCCGTCGTGTTGCGGATGATGTACTTCTATTTTCAAGCGGACATTTTATTCGCGTATTGACCGCCCGCTGGTTAGGCCTGACTCCGGGAGCTGGTGGACGGTACTTTCTACTAAACCCGGCGAGTCTCAGCGCTGTCGGCTATGAGCATAACCTGTCGCGGCCAGTTATCCAACTGTGGAACGACGACCATCACGTCGAACGTACTGCGCCAATCGCACGTCCAGATCAATTGGAAGTAACCACTGCGAAGTAATATCACTCGAAACACGAGGCTTTAGGAATGAGCACAAAGACCGTCACGCAATCAGCTTCTGCGCCAGTTGTTCCAATGGCAAAAAGAACGGGCAGCACTGCAGATCTTCTTCGGCAGTACAGCGTCGATTCGATGGAGTTTTCCGGAACTGCAGATGCGCTCTACGATCGACACCTGATTTTTGATCGCGCGATCGACCCAAAAGTCGCCAGCGCCAGGGAACGATTCGAAGCCTTCGCGCACTCGGTGCGTGACGTTCTGGCGCAGCGCTGGGTCAAGACTAAGGCCACGTATGAGCAACAAAATGCGAAACGGGTTTACTACTTGTCGATGGAATTTCTTCTTGGGCGTTCGCTTGCAAACAACGTTACAAACCTTCTGCTTGACCCGGTGGTCCAACGCGTGGTCAAAGATAAGAGTATCGACTGGCTTGAATTGATCGAGCAGGAACCGGACGCCGGTTTGGGGAATGGAGGCTTGGGGCGCTTGGCGGCATGTTTCCTGGATTCCATGGCTACCATGCAGCTACCCGCTACTGGGTATGGTTTGCGGTACGAATACGGAATGTTTCGACAATCGTTTGTGAACGGCTGGCAGCAGGAGAATCCCGACAACTGGCTGCGTGACGGCGACCCGTGGGAGATCGCTCGCGTGCATGAGAAAGTCGAAATTAAGTTGAATTGCAGCTTCAAGTTGCGAGACGGCAAGCTGGAAGTCGTTCCTAATCAGCCGTCCACTCTGTTCGGAATTCCCTTTGATCGTCCGGTTGTAGGATACGGCGGGAAGACCATCAACACTCTTCGCCTCTGGGCCGCAGCTGCACCAGACTTCTTCGATTTTCAGGAGTTTGGAACTGGCGATTTCGTAGGCGCGCTGGGTGGGACCCTCGAAGCAGAATCGCTGACGCGCGTTCTATATCCTGACGATTCCACCAGCGCCGGCCAGGAGCTCCGCTTCTTGCAGGAATATTTTCTGGTGGCTTGCTCTTTGGCTGACCTGGTTCGGCGTTTTCTCCGGCATAACGAAGATTGGGAACAATTGCCCAATAAGGCTGCGATCCAGCTTAATGATACCCACCCTTCGATGGCAGTCGCTGAATTGATGCGTATCCTGCTGGACGAAGCCCATCTCGGGTGGGATCAGGCGTGGGATCTCACAAGAAAAACGCTAGCCTACACCAATCACACCCTTCTGCCTGAAGCCCTCGAAAAGTGGCCCGCTGCATGGTTTGCACTGCTTCTTCCCCGGCAGCTCGAGATTATCTACGAGATCAACCGAAGACTGGTCGACGAAGTGCACGTTCGCTTTCCGGGAGATTCCGATCGCGTTCAGAATATTAGCGTGGTGGAGGAAGGACCATCCCGAAAGATCCGCATGGCTAATCTCGCGATAGTCGGTTCACACAGCACGAATGGTGTGGCAGCTGTGCATTCGAAATTGCTACGCACGACCACCGTGAAGGATCTGGCTGAAATGTTTCCCGAACGCTTCAGCAACAAAACCAACGGTGTAACTCCACGGCGATGGCTGCTCGAAGCGAATTCCGAATTGTCGCGTGCAATGACCGAAGCGATCGGAGACAAGTGGATCACTGACTTGAACCACTTGAGCCACCTCAAAGGGTTATCCGGCGATGCTGGCCTTCAGAAAACATTTCATGCGGCGAAGCGCTCTGCCAAAGTTCGATTCGCAAACTGGCTCAAGTCCACGACTGGACAGGTCATTGATCCCGATTCGATTTTCGACTCCCAGATCAAGCGTATCCACGAATACAAGCGGCAACTGCTGAATGCGCTGCGAATCATTGTCTGTTACAACCGGCTGCGAGAAAATCCGAACCTCGAGATGATTCCGCGAACCTTCTTCTTCGCTGGTAAAGCCGCGCCAGCATATCGGCTTGCTAAACTCATCATCAAGTTCATCAACAATCTTGCTGGCACAATTGACGGCGATCCCGTTATCCGAGGACGCATGAAGGTGATCTTTCTCCCTGAATACAATGTTTCATTGGCAGAGCGCCTGATCCCCGCAAGCGATGTATCGAACCAGATTTCAACCGCGGGCTACGAGGCCAGTGGTACCAGCAATATGAAATTCATGATGAACGGAGCGCTCACCGTCGGGACTCTTGATGGCGCGACCATTGAGATGGCCGAAGAAGCGGGAAAAGAGAATCTCTTTTTGTTTGGCTTAACGGTTGAGCAGGTGCAAGGCAGCCAAAGCTGGTACAACCCGCATTGGCACTACGAGAACGAGCCGGAAACGAAAGCTGCCTTAGATCTGATTTTCTCTGACCACTTCAGCCGTAATGAACCAGGAGCATTTGAGCCGATACGCGATACATTGCTGACTAACGGAGACCATTACATGCACTTGGCAGACTTGACCTCTTACACCCAAGCGCAGGATCGGTTGGGAGAACTTTACTCGAATCCTAGCGAATGGGCCCGAAAAGCCATTTTGAACGTAGCGAGCTCGGGAAAGTTTTCCAGTGACCGTACCATCCACGAATACGCAACCGAGATCTGGAAGGCGGAACCATGCCCCATACCCTAGAAAAACCGTGTGCGACAAAAGGACCCGCGCTCTCGTCGCTTGCTGGTAAACCTGCACCAAAAGAATTGCTGGTTGACTTAGCCCGATTGGAGAAAGAGTACTTCGAACGCAAGCCCGACTTGAGTGACCGCACTCAGTTGGTCTCTTTTGGAACTAGCGGGCATCGCGGATCTTCACTTCACGGCGCCTTCAATGAATCGCACATCCTGGCGATCACCCAGGCGATCTGTGATTACCGCCGCGGGCAGGGAATCGACGGTCCTATATATATGGGTAAGGATACCCATGCTCTTTCCGCACCTGCCCAACGGACTGCGCTTGAAGTACTTGCGGCGAATGCTGTCGAGACCATTATCCAAGAAAAGGACGGAGTGACTCCAACTCCAGTGATCTCACGAGCAATTCTTGTTTACAACCAGAATCGCAAAGAGCACCTCGCGGACGGAATTGTGATCACCCCCTCCCACAATCCGCCAGAAGATGGAGGTTTCAAGTACAACCCGCCCAATGGCGGTCCAGCTGATACTGATGTTACGGGTTGGGTGCAAGATCGCGCCAATGATTTGTTGCGGGCAGGGAATAGAGATGTAAAGCGCGTCCCGTTCGAGAAAGCTATAAACGCGCCAGGCACACACCAGGAAGATTTCATTCTCCCCTACGTTCGCGATCTCAAGAATGTTGTGGACACTGATGCCATTCGGAGCGCGAAGCTCAAGCTGGCAGTGGATCCACTGGGTGGTGCTGCGCGGCCGTATTGGGAGCCGATCAATGCGATTTATGGACTGGATGTTGAAGTCGTGAATCCGACAATCGATCCAACCTTTTCATTCATGACGGTCGACCACGACGGCAAGATCCGCATGGATTGTTCCAGTCCTTACGCCATGGCAAGGCTAGTTGGGCTGAAAGATCGATATCAGGTTGCATTCGCCAATGATCCTGACTCGGACCGACATGGAATTGTCACGCCAGTTGCCGGGCTAATGAATCCGAATCACTACCTAGCGGTTGCAATCCAATATCTTCTGACGCACCGCCCCCAGTGGCGCCACGATGTCGTGGTGGGAAAGACCCTGGTGAGCAGCAGCATGATCGACCGCGTCGTGACGAAGCTCAGACGCAAGCTGTCCGAGGTCCCAGTGGGTTTCAAGTGGTTTGTCGCAGGATTGGTTGACGGCTCATTCTGCTTCGGCGGCGAAGAGAGTGCGGGAGCAAGTTTTCTCCGCCGCGACGGCACTGTGTGGACCACCGACAAAGATGGCCCAATCATGGATTTGCTAGCAGCCGAGATTACGGCTCGCACGGGAAAGGATCCCGGACAGCATTACCAGGAATTGACGGCGGAGTTTGGCAATCCTCACTACACACGCATCGACGCGCCGGCCACGCCCGAGCAGAAATCGAAATTGCAAAAACTCTCGCCTGATGCGGTCAAGGAATCGAATCTTGCGGGAGAACCAATCACTGCCAAACTGACGCGGGCTCCCGGGAATAACGCTCCTATTGGTGGGCTGAAGGTGGTCGCAAAGAACGGCTGGTTCGCGGCTCGGCCCTCTGGTACAGAGAACATCTACAAGATCTACGCTGAAAGTTTTGCCAGCGAATCCCATCTACATGCGATTGTGAGCGAAGCGCAGGAGATGGTGAACAATGCACTAGATTCTGGGGTGCGGCAATGAGCACCAGCGGAGAGCCTGCGAGCATCCCTCCATTTCCGCCGGAGTATCGCGCGTCCGGTTTGTTGCTGCACGTTACATCGCTTCCATCGCGATACGGCATCGGCGATCTCGGTTCATCGGCCTTCTCGTGGGTGAATCGCCTCCATGATACAGGCCAGACATGGTGGCAGGCCCTGCCGCTCGGCCCGACCGGATACGGGGATTCGCCGTACCAACCGATGTCGTCCTTTGCTGGCAATGCAATGGTGGTTAGTCCCGAAAACCTGATCGTAGAGGAACTGCTTTCAGCGAAGGATTGTGAGGCCACTTTCCCTGCGGATATAGTTGATTACGACGCCGTGGTCCCCTTTAAAATGCGGCTCCTAGAAACGGCATGGAACAACTTCAAAGCTGGGCGGCGCAAGGATCTGCAGCCGGAATACGACACTTTCTGCGTAGAACAAGAACATTGGCTCGAAGACTACGCACTGTTTCGGGCTGTGAAAGCCAAATATAACGGCGCGTATTACCTGAATTGGCCGGAAGAACTGGTTCAGCGTAAACCCGCAGCGCTAGTCAGGGCGCGTCGAGAATTAGCTGATCAAATCGACCAGGTCCGGTTTGCTCAATTTCTGCTGTTCCGTCAGGGTGATCAGCTCAAGACGTACGCGCACTCCAAAGGCGTGAAACTAATTGGCGATTTGCCATTCTTTGTCTCGCCCGATTCGAGCGATGTCTGGTCGAACCCGGAGTTATTTCTGCTTGACGAGCACCGTCGGCCACGCTTCGTTGCCGGTGTTCCCCCTGATTATTTCAGCGCGCAGGGACAGTTGTGGGGCAATCCAGTTTACAACTGGGATGCCCTACGCGCGACGGGTTATCGATGGGCGATTGACAGAGTGCGTGCCCTGCTCGCTCACGTGGATGCGATTCGGTTGGATCACTTCCGGGGCTTCGCGGCCGCATGGCACGTTCCAACAGGTGCACCAACTGCGCAATCAGGACAATGGATAGAAGGTCCGGGCGCTCATTTGTTTGAAGCGATACGGAACGAGCTAGGGCAGTTGCCGTTCATTGTCGAAGATCTAGGAATTATTACTCCGGATGTACACGCCCTGCGCGACCAATTTCGACTGCCGGGTACGCGGGTTTTGCAGTTCGCCTTCGACGGGAATGTGGATAATCCATATCTGCCGAACAACTTTGCCCCAAACACAGTCGCTTATACCGGGACTCATGACAATCCGCCAACTCGGGAATGGTACGAAGAATTACCGGATTACCAGCGACAGAACTTCTGGGGCTATCTCAAGCGCACGCCGGGTGAGAAATCCGAAGCTTCTTCGGCATTGATAAGCCTTGGATGGTCTTCGGTGGCGGCGCTCGTGATTGCTCCGTTGCAGGACGTCCTTAACTTGGGAGCAGAGAGTCGGATGAATGTTCCCGGTCGGGCGAGTGGAAACTGGCGCTGGCGCAGCTCGGAAAACGTGGTGACAGACCGGGCATTTAACTGGTTGCAGGATCTGACAAGAACTTCGAAGCGCTGGGGTGTCTCCGCTGGCCCTCAAACAATCGAACACGAATCGCTGTCAGTTGCGATCTCTGGACATTAGGCCGTATATCTCAGGCCATCGACGAATGTGAGTTGAGTTCCGGCACCTCGCGCTGAATCTGGCTTGTGGCCAAATTCCGTTAGAGAAGACGATTTCCTAGTTGCGCCTCCGATGATGATCGAGAGATGTTTTCCAATTCGGCTTCTGCACGTGCGTTCAGAGCCCTTACATCTTCCATTGGTGAAGCGGAAGACTCACGTCCTACTAATTTCGTGGCCAAGGCAACGAGACCACTCACAGAGATACCGCACATCAGCACGCCGGTGACACTCTCAACCGGCCCTAACAGGCGATAAACTCCGGGCAAGACGACGTCACCATAACCGACCGTGGAATAACTAGTGGCGGAGAAGTAAAACGAGGACTCCCACGACGGAAGACAATACCAACGGTAGAACACTGACCAGACGAAAATCTGCAAAAAATGCAGAACAATCACCAGGGTCGAAAATCGGATCATCAGGATAGCGGCGTGCAGTGAGCTGAGGCGGGCGAGCCCGTGCTCAATGGTTCTCGCCCAGCCAATCAGTACCGCAACTCCGGCGCACTGCATCGAGAGCGTAAGGGTAACCAGAAATACTGCTGCACCGGCTTGGTGAGCAAAGCTCATGGTCTCCCTTCCCATGCGGACTGTCTCCGAAGATGCACTTTCCGCTCCAAACGCAAGTAGCTCAACGAAATGCCTCAGAAAACTGCCAAACATCGAGTCGTTTGGCACCTGCCAGACTCTCGTCACGCCCATGCTGATTCTGTGGTTCGGGATAGGTGTACGGCGGATTGCAACTCGCTGTAGTTACAGGATCTCCATCCATTTCGGACCCAGCCCATTGACTGGAACATTGAATGCAGAAACTCCAATGGGAACAGATTCACAGGCGCTCGGTTGAATGTTTCGGGCTCCACGAATTCGTCCCAGGAGGATGAATGCAAGGAAAGTTGGCAAAGCTCTTTCTCTTTGCGATTGCTGTTTCGTCGCTCGCTGCCCTTCAGCCGTTATGGGGCCAGCAATCAGCTGGCCAGGTACGCAAGCTGACCCCCTCGCGCGGAGCCGTTATATCTGAGGACGCGCAATGGGCTCCCGATCAAGATATCCAATTACTGAAAAGCAACATCCGCGCACAAAAGAAACTAATCGTCGCTGCGAATTTGGACTTGACCGATGACGAGGCTGAAAAGTTCTGGCCGATCTACAACCGCTACGCAGCGGACGTGGCGAAAACGTACGACACCAAAATTGCACTCTTAGACGAATATCTCGAAAACTACGACTCGATGTCTGGGGATCAGGCCGAAAGTTACCTACGCCGGCGCGCCGCGGGGGAAGAAGACATGATGCAAGTTCGACTCAAATATCTGCCGGAGTTTCGCAAGGTGCTTACGGGAAGGGAGACAGCACTTTTCTATCAGATCGATTGGCGGCTAGATCTCATGATCAATCTCCAACTGGCTCAAGCACCCATGATTAACCCTTAAGCGCAATTCTTTGGAACAGTTTCGCTCTGGGCAGTGGTTCCCGTTTACACGTTCTTCAGGAGGAATCGAATGGCGGTAAAGGTTGCCATCATTTACTACAGTGCCACCGGCACCACATATCGATTAGCTCGAGCGATAGAGGAAGGCGCTAGCGAAGCTGGTGCGGATGTGCGGCTCCGGAAAGTGCGTGAACTCGCTCCTGAAGAGGCGATCGCGTCCAATCAAGGATGGTCCGCTCATCGCCTTGAATCGCAACATGTCGTAGAAGCTAGCCTGGACGATCTGGCTTGGGCCGACGCCCTGATCTTTGGAACACCCACGCGGTATGGGCTTCCCACCGCACAGCTAAAACAGTTCCTCGATACTACGGGCCCCTTGTGGGTGAAAGGAGCCTTGCTCGATAAGGTCTGCTCGGCGTTCACCAGTTCGGGGACGGCACATGGCGGTCAGGAGACGACCATCGTCAACGTCAACACCACCTTTTATCACTGGGGCGCAATTATTGTGGGCCCGGGTTATGCCGACCCAATTCAATTCAAAGCGGGTAACCCGTACGGTGCGTCATTTACCAGCAACAATGGCGCGCTCAAACCGGATGAGACCGCGCTCGCGGCAGCGCGCTTTCAGGGTAGGCGTGTGGCGGAATTGGCAGGTCAATTCATCGCCGGGAAGAAGGCCTGACGAGGGGAATGGAAATGCAACGCGTGACAAAAACACTCAAGGCTGCATTGCACTCATTCGCATTTTTACTTTCCTGTATGACTGCGGCTGCTGCTGCTGATCCTGCGTCAACGGGCACAAACGTTTTTGCTCCACAATCTACCCCTGCCAGATCGATTCTTCATTTGTCCACATTTGTTCTGACTATCACCGGACTCATATTCGTTGTTGTCTTTACGCTGCTGGTGTATTCAATCTCAAAGTTCCGCGCGAGATCAGCCGATGCGAACAGTGAGCCGGCCCAGGTGTACGGAAGCACGCAGATCGAACTGGCCTGGACGATTATCCCGGTTTTGATTGTGGTCGTCTTATTCATGGCGACTGCACGGGTCATCCACGCCATGCAAGATGCCCCCGAGCCCACGAACGCAGTGCAAGTCACGGTTATCGGACATCAGTTCTGGTGGGAGTATCGGTACCCAAAACTCGGCGTCGTTACCGCCAACGAACTCCACATTCCAGTGAGCGATCCCGCCCACCCGACGCCGACGTTTTTGCAGTTGCTTTCAGCCGATACCGACCACAGCTTCTGGATACCGGAGCTGGCTGGCAAAACGGACCTTGTCCCGAATCACCCAAATCGGATGTGGATGGATCCCGAGCACACTGGAGTCTTCGTCGGTCAGTGCGCGCAATACTGCGGAACCCAGCACGCCAAGATGCTTCTTAGAGTGTCGGTCGATACTCCTGAAGATTTTGAGCAGTGGATCCGTGAGCAACACCAGCCAGCAGTTCCAGACGAACGAGTTGCTGCCGGCAGGCGGGTGTTCGAAACCACTGCCTGCATTAACTGCCACGCAGTCAACGGGACTGTGGCGAACGGCCGCTTTGGTCCTGATTTGACACACCTGATGAGCCGCACCACGATTGCCGCCGGTGCCGCACTCAATACGCCGGAGAATCTCAGCCTTTGGATCAAAAACCCAGAGGCGATCAAACGCGGTTCACTAATGCCTGCGATGCAGTTGAGCCAATCGGATCTGGACGCATTGGTGGACTATCTCGAAACCCTTCACTAAGGAAGTCGAAGAACAGTTATGTCATCGAATGCGATCGCGATTCCGGGTGTTCAGGTTGAAGGGAAATCCTGGCTTGAAACGCTTCACGAGTGGGTAACCACAGTCGATCACAAGCGGCTCGGAATTCTCTACATTGTTTACGGACTCGGCTTCCTTGTGGTGGGTGGTGTTGAGGCGCTCATCATTCGCATCCAGTTGATACATTCGCACAACGACTTTGTTTCTCCGCAAGTCTTCAACCGTATGTTCACCATGCATGGCACGACCATGATCTTCTTCGTGGTGATGCCGATCCTGTTCGGATTTGCCAACTACCTCGTCCCCCTGATGATCGGTGCCCGGGACATGGCGTTTCCGCGGCTGAATGCTTTTAGTTTCTGGCTGTCGGCTTTTGGCGGGTTCTTGCTGTATTTCAGTTTTCTAGGGGGAAGCGGCCTTTACGGGGCCGGAAACGCACCGGACGTCGGCTGGTGGGCCTATGCACCGTTGGGCGCACGAGCGTTCTCGCCAGGACACAGCACTGATTACTGGACCCTTTCGCTCCTGGTTTCAGGATTCGGAAGCATTGGAACGGCCATCAACATCATCGCCACTGTTCTCTGCATGCGAGGCCCTGGCATGAAGCTTGGTCGGATGCCCTTACTAGTTTGGCTGTATCTCGTAATGGGCGGAATGGTTTTGATTGCCATAACCCCGCTCTCGGCAGCGCAAATCATGCTCCTCGTCGATCGGTATCTTGGAGGACATTTCTTCGATACGCAGGCTGGCGGCTCAGCTGTTCTCTGGATGCACTTCTTCTGGATCTTCGGCCATCCAGAAGTTTACGTACTGGTTATTCCAGCTTTCGGTTTCGCGTCGGAAATCATTCCGGTCTTTTCACGCAAACCGATTTTCGGATATCCGGTCATGGTTGCCGCTACCGTTGCGATCGGGTTTGTGAGTCTAAGTGTCTGGGCCCACCACATGTTCACCGTGGGCATGAATTCCTACGCCAACAGCTTTTTCGCAATCACAACGATGGCTGTGGGCATTCCCACAGGAATCAAAATCTTTAACTGGATCGGCACGATCTGGGGCGGAAGAATTCAGTTCAAGGTGCCGATGTTGTTCTGCATTGGTTTCCTTTTTCAGTTTTTAATCGCAGGCCTCACCGGCATCATTCAGGCGTCTGTGCCTGTGGATTGGCAACTTAGCCTTTCCTACTTTGTCGTCGCGCATTTTCACTACGTAATCGTGGGCGGAATTTTGTTTGCCACTTTTGCCGCGTTTTATTACTGGTATCCGAAAGTGACCGGCCGGATGCTGAGCGAGAGTCTGGGCAAATGGCATTTCTGGCTGTTCGTGATCGGTTTTCACATGACGTTTGATGTAATGCACATTCCCGGATTGCTGGGCATGCCGCGTCGCATCTACACCTACGAACCCGGGCGTGGTTGGGACACGCTGAACCTGATCGTATCGATCGGAGCATTCATTCAGGCGGTCGCGATCGTGGTGTTCGCATGGAACCTCGTCATTTCTTACTTCAAAGGAGCCAAAGCGGGAAACGATCCTTGGGATGCTTGGACGCTCGAGTGGTCTACAAGCTCTCCGCCGCCCGCATACAACTTTGCAACCGTCCCGGTAGTTGCGAGCCGGCGTCCGTTGTGGGACTTGAAACATCCGGAAGATCCAGACAGCCAGTATGAGTGAAGGTAGAAATCAATGAGCGCAGCAGCAATATCAATTCCTGGGTTACAGCGACCAGAGAGTCTTCCATACCGTGGCAAGGTCGCGATGGCTGGCCTCATCATCGCCGAAGCGGCGATCTTCACGATTTTCGTCGTCGCTTACCTCTTCTATATAGGGAAGAGCCTGACCGGACCAACTCCGCGCGAGGTGCTCGAGACTCCGATTTTCTATACGATCTGCCTGCTCTCAAGCAGCCTGACAATTCACTATGCGGGAAAATTCCTGGAAAGGGGCCGTCGCGGCGCATTCCTAACTTTGTGGTCTCTCACGATTCTGCTCGGCGGTTTGTTTCTCTTTGGCACCGGTCAGGAATGGCATCGGCTGATCTATGAACACGGGTTGACGATCTCGACCAATCTCTTTGGCACAACCTACTACTCACTCGTCGGCCTGCATGCGTTCCACGTCACTGTGGGAATCATCATGCTCATCATTGTGGCGACCTTTGCCGTTGCCGGCCGGGTCGGCAGCGAACAGTCTCGTCGCGTAGACGTGCTTTCTATGTACTGGCACTTTGTCGACGCGGTTTGGGTCGTCGTCTTCACCGTCGTTTACGTGCTAGGACGCTAAGGGAGACACAATGGCAACCTTGCTGATCAACGAGCAAATAACCAAAAGCGGCCAGACTCCACGCGAGATCGAAGTGCCCGCGCCGACAGCTTGGCCCTTTGTCTTGGCTTTTGGATGCTCCTTATTATTTGCAGGCCTTGTTACCACCCTTTCTGTGAGCTTGCTGGGTGCTGTGCTTTCTCTCGCCGGATGCATTGGCTGGTTTCGCGAAGTCTTCCCGCACGAGCGGGAAGTGACTGTACCCATGACGGTCGAAGAGATTCGCATAAGGACTGAACGTCGAGTCGTTGAGCGAGTTCCCATAGCGGATTACCAACGAGCGTGGCTCCCCGTTCACACGTATCCAATTTCGGCGGGCGTGAAGGGCGGATTTGCAGGAAGTATTGCCATGGCCTTTCTCGCGTGTTTGTACGGGTTGTTGAAAGCGGGAAGCATCTGGTATCCGATCAACCTTCTAGCAGCGGCTGTCTACGCGCAGTCACTGAAACTCGGGCCCGCACAGCTGTATTCCTTTCATACGGACAGTTTTGCCATCGCCCTCGCTCTCCACGTACTCGTGTCAACCTCGGCGGGATTGCTCTATGGCGCGATGCTTCCGATGTTTCCACGTAGACCGATTGTCCTGGGAGGACTCATCGCTCCCGTGCTGTGGTCCGCACTTATATACACGATGCTCGGCTTACTCAATCCAATGCTCGCGAGTCACATCGATTGGTATTGGTTTGTCGCCTCGCAGGTCGGCTTCGGAATTGTGGCCGGGCTGGTGGTTGTCCGTCAATCGCGCATGCTGACACGCGAGAACCTCTCGTTCGCGATCCGCGCCGGAGTGGAAGCTCCAGGAATGATTTCGCCCCATGGAGAAGAACAGCCGTGAACTCATTGCGATTTCTATGCGCGCTTGCGGTATTCAGCCTGATGCTGCTCTCCGCTTGCAGCACTCCGCCCGGACGACCGACAAAAGATTCGGAAGACCCGGCTCCGAGTGAAATCAGCGACTTCAAGACCCTCTACGCAGAAAACTGCGCGGCCTGCCACGGCACGAACGGTCGGGGCGGGGCGGCAATCGCGCTGGCCGACCCTGTTTACCTTGCCATCGTTGACGAACCGTCGATGCGTAAAGTCATCACCAACGGCGTGCATGGAACGTCGATGCCGGCCTTCGCTCAGAGCGCGGGAGGAATGCTGACCGATAAACAGATCAATGTGCTCACCAGCGAAATCCGATCGCGTTGGAGCCGGCCAGGAATTCTCGGCGGAACTAGTGCACCTTCTTACGGAGCAAAGTCTGCAGGAGATGTTCAACGTGGTGAAGCTTCTTACCGAACATATTGCTCGTCGTGCCATGGTGCACAGGGTCAAGGTGGACCAAAAGGCAGTGACATCACGAATGATTCGTTTCTGGCATTAGTGAGTGATCAGGGGCTGCGCACGATCGTTATCACCGGCCGACCAGAGTTGGGGGCGCCCGATTGGCGCGGAAACGTGCCCGGGAAACCCATGTCGGACCAGGGAATTACTGACGTAGTTGCATGGCTGGCGTCTCACCGGGTTCAGAACCCAGGTCAACCGTATTCTGTCGCGAATAACGCGCAACACTAGGAGTTAGAACAATGGCCACCAAACCTGCACTTGCGCCGTCGACCGGTGACACGATTTCTCGGCGCGGGTTCTTCATGAAGTTGGGAATTGTATTCAATGCTCTTGCTGCGAGTGCCGTGGCCGTACCTATCGTGGGATTTCTCTTCTCCTCGATTACTCGCGGTCGCTCCAACGGTTATCTCTCATGGGTGCCACTTGGAAATGTCAGTGAATTTCCGGAAGGCGAGACCCGGCTGGCTACATTTCGCAATCCATACGTGATGCCAACCGATGGCAAGACCGCGGACACGGCCTGCTGGGTGCGGCGCGTCGCGGGAGACGAATTCCAGGTCTTTGCCGTCAACTGCGCGCATCTGGGCTGTCCGGTGCGCTGGTTTCCGCAATCCGGACTCTTCATGTGCCCGTGTCATGGCGGAGCGTACTACCGGGATGGCGCGCGTGCATCAGGGCCGCCAGAGCGCGGTCTCTTCGAATATCCATACAAAGTACAGAACGGTGTGATCACGATTCAGGCGGGTGAGTTGCCGACGCCGGGAGCGGCCACAGCTCTTCTGACTGGAAAATCGCCCTGCGAGGCACAGAAACAGTTCGTGAGTATTCAGGGCGCCGAGGCGTCACTAGAAAGTCGAGGATAGCTTTCGCTACCGAGGGAAAAATCATGGGCATGATTGCGAAAGTGGGAGACTGGTTCGATCGCCGTTTGCAGCTCGCGGCGCCGATTCGCGAGATGGCCGAACACCCGGTCCCGAGAAATACGGCGAGCTGGTGGTATGTCTTTGGCAGCGCGGCACTGACAGTGTTCATTCTGCAAATCGTATCCGGAGTTCTGCTCGCGCTGGTCTATGTGCCGTCAGGGGCGGAAGCGTGGAGCAGTCTGCAGGCTCTGAACCACGATGTCACTCTAGGCTGGTTCATCCGCGGGATGCATGGCTGGGGCTCCAATTTCATGGTGGCGATTGTTCTTATCCACATGGTCCAGGTGTTTCTCTTTGGTGCGCACAAGTTCCCCCGCGAACTTACCTGGATTATCGGCGTCTTCCTCTTGCTGATGACACTGGGCATGGCGTTCAGCGGGCAGGTGCTGCGCTTCGATCAAGATGCCTATTGGGGACTCGGTATCGGGGCGTCCATCGCGAGCCGCGTTCCCGTCCTCGGTCCAATGGTCGTGAAATTGATGCTTGGTGGTCCGATCATCGCGGGTGCGACTCTGTCGCGATTCTTCGCCCTGCACGTGTTTGTAATTCCCGGGCTGCTGATCGGCTTTGTGTGCCTTCATTTATTGATGGTGCTGAAGCTTGGCATTAATGAGTGGCCGATGCCGGGCCGCGTTGTACGACGAGCAACCTACGAAGCCGACTATCACGCCCTCACGAAGAAGGAGGGCGCTCCCTTCGTTCCATACGCAGTCTGGAAAGACATGTTCTTCGCGGCGTTCATTATTCTGGCGGTCGCCGCGTGCGCGCTATACTTCGGCCCATTTGGACCAACGGGAAGGCCAGATCCGACGATCATTCAGACTGTCCCAAAGCCGGATTACTTTTTCTTGTGGCTCTATGCATTGCTCTCTCTGCTTCCGCCCTCCCTCGAAACGCCGGCGCTGCTGATCGGACCAGTGTTGGTCATTGTCGGGTTGCTGCTTCTTCCGTTTCTTTCCGGAGAAGGTGAAAAGAGTTGGAAGCGCCGACCGATCGCAGTTCTAACAGTGTCTTTAATCGCGATCACACTCGGGACGTTTACTCATCTCGCCGGTTTTACTCCTTGGAGCCCACACATGAATGCGTGGAGCGGAGATCCCATCCCGGTTCGGTACATTGAGGGCTCGACCGCTCTAGAGAGGCAGGGAGCGCTGGTCTTTCAGGTCAAGCAGTGCCGCAATTGTCATTCACTCGGAGAGAGAGGGGGACAACGAGGACCTGCTCTCGACAGCGTGGCCGTGCGCCTCACGCAAGACCAACTCATTCGCCAGGTAATTCAAGGCGGCGGCAATATGCCCGCGTATGGCAAAAACTTGAGTCCAGCGGAGACGACTGCGCTTGTCGCATTCCTTCAGAGCCTTCATCCAAAAGGTCAAGCACCCGCGCGCGATGCGTCACGCGATTTGGCACTTAGCGATGAGAACGAACCTGGTGTGAAGCGATAGGAGAACGGGCCCATGCCACATTTCCATCACGCCGCTTCGGGATCGTCGCAAGCAGTGCTTTTCACACTGATTCTAGTTTTCACGGCGCTAGTCTATCTGAAGGGATGGCTGTCTCTTCGTTCTAATGCCTTGAAAGCCCCTACGGGCTGGCAGGTCCTCAGTTCCCTCGTTGGACTGTTCTTAATCTGGGCCGCCGTCGCCTCGCCAATCGCTGCACTCGATCACGAGTTGCTCACCGTCCACATGCTGCAACATCTGCTGCTGATGACGCTTGCTCCGCCGCTGATCTGCCTGGGTGCGCCCGTCCAGCCGCTACTACACGGTTTGCCGCGGGGATTTGTAGAGAATCTGCTTGTTCCTTTGCGGCAGTCCCAAACCGCGGAGATGATTGCCAAGACTCTGGCCAATCCCAAATTCGCCTTGCTCGCAGCCTCCGCCACCTTGGTTGGATGGCACATTCCGACATTGTTTACGCTCGGAATGAAGTCCGTGGGATGGCACCTATTCGAACATCTATCTTTTCTTGTGACCGGCCTTCTGTTCTGGTTGCCGGTGGTTCGACCGTCGGCAGGTGCGTCTCGGCAGGATCTCTCGATGATCTTGTATCTCTTTTTTGCCACATTGCCCTGCGACATCCTCTCGGGAGTTCTTGTTTTTTCTGATCGTGTGTCTTATCCGATGTACTTCTCGTCGTCACATTTACTAGGGTTTTCTCCTCTGGCAGATCAGCAGTGCGCGGCTGCACTGATGTGGACATGCGTCACAATCGTCTACCTGGTAGCGGGGGCGATCTTAACTATGCGTATTCTGTCGCCCCGCGCTCTTTCTCAGGATGCCTTTGTGGAACCAAGATCGCGGGCGACAGAAATTGCCCACAGAGTGCCGCAGACGTTGGAGGCCGTCTAATCATGGCGAGTGAACCCATTCTCGCCGCATTCGACCTGCCAGTCGGGAAGCGCAACATGTTCTCCGATTCAAAGATATGGTTCGACTACTTCGCGCTTACCAAACCGGAAGTTAACTTTTTGATTGTGGTCACGACTTTTGCCGGCTTCTACTTGGGCAGCGCCTCGACGTGGCACGATTTTCCCTTGCTGAGATCCATCAACGCAGTGCTGGGGACGTTACTAGTGGCCAGCGGGACAGGAGCCCTGAATCAGTACATCGAGCGCCGCTTCGACGCGCAAATGCGCCGGACATCGCGGCGACCGCTGGCGGCTGGCCGGCTCAATCCTGAGGCGGTCTTGGGGTTCGGCATCGTGTTATCAGTTCTCGGAACTTTTTATCTTGCTGCGACAGTCAACCTACTCGCGAGCCTGCTGGCGCTGGCCACGTTGTTGTCTTATTTGTTCCTTTACACTCCGCTCAAAAGGAAGTCGTCGTTGTGCACTTTGGTCGGAGCATTGCCAGGTGCGGTGCCCCCGCTTATTGGATGGGCAGCGGCAGCCAACCGGCTCAGCTTCGGGGCGTGGATACTGTACTCCCTATTATTCTTTTGGCAGTTCCCGCATTTTATGGCGATCGCTTGGATGTACCGGGAGGATTACAGTCGTGCTGGTTACTTTGTGCTGCCGGGCAATGAGCGCGCCAAGGCTCGCTTTGTGAATTGGCAAACCCTGATGCCGCTCCTGCTCTTGGCGCCAGTCAGTTTCTTGCCGGCATTGACCAGCAAGGTGAGCGTTCTGTACTACGTTGGAGCCGTGCTTTTATGGGCTGGCTTCTTGTACTACGGAGCACAGCTACTCGTTCGAAAGTCTAATTCTTCGGCGCGACAGCTTCTTACAGCTTCAATCGTTTACCTCCCATCGCTATTCACGCTGATGATCGTTCTCAGAAAGTAGGATCCCCGAGACCCATGTTCAGCGATCGTCGCATCAAAGAGCAGCTTCGCTGGATCATTGCGAGAGAAAATCCACCCTCGATAGCACATGTGTGTTTTGTTGCGATGGCTGCGTTGGCGTCTTACCTGATTGCCACTCTACTCCACTTACCCGAAGCATATTGGGCACCAATGTCTACCCTGATCGTCATGCAGCTAACATTCAGCGCCGCCCTGCCTGTGGCGGCTCAATACATCGCCGGAACAGCAGCCGGAGCTGCGGTTGGGGCGATAACCGATGCTGTCGCCCCCGGGAGTGTATGGGCGTTCGCCGCTGCGGTTGTCTTTGTCGGACTTGTTTGCGTTCTATTTCGTGTGGAGAGAAGTTCGTTTCGATACGCGAGCATTACTCTCGTCATCGTGATGCTCGTTCCTCGATCTACGAGTGCGCGGTCAGTGGCGCTTCACCGATTTGTCGAGGTGTCGATCGGCATTGCAATCGGCCTTGCCCTGTTTGCGATTTGGCAAAGGGTTGCTTTGAGACTTTCGGTCAAAGCGCAAGAAGTTTCGCATCTGGGCTGACGCATTTGTTTGGAATCCGTTGTGCCGATGACGAATGTTTACGCGGACTCACAACTGAGACCCCGCACGAAGGAGACGGTCAAAATGACTTGAGTCGGCACGCATGAAATTGAGATGCGGACCCCTACAAAGGTACTGTCCATACCTTCGTCTAATTGTGTCGGCTCTAAGCTTCTGGTCTGATGCTGCTCATGGCACAAGAGCGACTGTGCGCACAAATTATCGGAGGATCTAATGGCCACGACCGCTATCGCAACAGGAACAATAAAGGCGGCCCAGATTCATAAGCCTGAAGTAAGTGTTCAAGTTGTAGGGCGCGCGATTCCTGCGCCCGGACAAGGACAGATGCGATCCTCGGTGACAAGAGAGGAAAGGAGCCTGCTGGCGTGCGCCCGCGCTGGTGATGCGGCGGCATTTGCGAACCTTGTGATGCCTCATAGGGATGGCATCCTTCGGCTCACTCAACGAATTCTGCGCAATCAGGAGGATGCGGAAGACGCCGTTCAAACTGCCTTTCTTGATGCGCTCCGGCATTTAGATGACTTTCAAGGACGTTCACGGTTCTCCTCGTGGCTCACTCGCATCGCGCTGAATGCGGCGTTCATGAAATTGCGTTTGAGTCGACGACGGACAGAGACATCCCTCGACGAGATGGTTGAGCGTGATACCGCCTCCAGATTTCACGTGGTGGAGACGCGACCGAACCCAGAGCAGGAGTGCTCAGTCAAAGAGGCTCGCATCCTTCTTGCTAAGGCGCTTGATAGATTGGGGCCTATCTACGCCGAAGTTCTCCACATGTTTCATATTCAGGAGTTGACGGCGAAGGAGGCTGCGCGAATTTTGGGCGTACCTGTGGGAACCGTGAAGGCCAGGTTGCATCGGGCGCGCTCGAGGCTAAGTCGCCATCTGCAGCCGCTCCTAGTACGTCGAAGAAGACCTTTAATTGCCCACAGTGGATTCACTGCCTTGGGATCGAAGAGAGCCTTCGGTGGGTGAATTAGCCGCCAGTGCGACATGGGAGGCGAGTGGGAAGGAGAACGCGTTGGCTTATGAGCTCTTTTCAGCAGTTTCGATGCGAAATCTGTGCCCAGGTCACCAGCAGCCCGAGCCATTGGTTCGTCATCCGATGCAGCGATACAGAACTTAATCTACTGAAATGGAACATCACGGCGGCAAGCGCATCGGAGACCCGCCACTTTTGCGGGGAAGCACACGCCGGTATCTATATCAGCCGGTGGTTTGATTCGGTGTGCTCGCCATAAAAGCCTGATTTCACAAGATAGAAGAGCCCCGGGGCTCACTGCACGCGCTCCCGCATACGTTTACCTCTGTTTGTCTCAGGCTGCACCCCTCGCCGCTTCCCCAACCGGGGTACTCACCGGCCGGGAAGCGTGATGGTTCACGATGAGCCGCGAACCCCTTTGCCCAGTCAAGAATGTCCAAATCCACTGCAGAAATACGCTCAGCCGGAGGCTGGATGTGGCCAGGAACTGAAGGTGAATGAAGGCCCAAATCAACCACGCCGTCAATCCGCTCATTTGGAACTTCCAGCTTTGGAGTACTGCAAAACCTTTGCCCACAACGGCCATTGTGCCCTTGTCGAAATAGCGAAACGGAGCCGACCGCTTGCTCCCAGTTAGCCGGCCGTAAATAAGTTTTCCGGCATAATGCCCTTGCTGCATGGCCACTTGCGCCACTCCGGGAAGAGGCTTGCCGTCTTGTTCAAGTGCTGCCGTATCTCCGACCACAAAAATCTCTGGATGTCCCGGCACAGTCAGATCTTTTTGAATCCGCACCCTGCCGGCGCGGTCTGTCTCCACCTTCAGCCACTTGCCCGCAGGAGAAGGCGCGACGCCGGCCGTCCAGATCACGGTCCTGCTTGCAATGCGCTCACCACCGACCACCACACCGTTTGCGTCGATCTGATCCACGGCATGCCCCAAGCGGACCTCGACGCCCAGATCCTCGAGTCGTTTCCTGGCCGCATGAGAGAGATGCTCTGAGAAGGCCCCGAGAACTCGTGGCGACATATCGACGAGCACAATTCGAGCCGAGGCGGGATCAATTCGACGGAAGTTTGACTTCAGGCTTGTTTTGACTAGCACCGCCAAGGCTCCCGCCATCTCGACGCCGGTGGGGCCTGCGCCTACTAGAACAAACGTCAAAAGGTCGCGATGCCGACTCGGGTCTTCTTCCGCTTCTGCGAGCTCGAAAGCCTGCAGGACCTTATTGCGTGTTGCGACGGCGTCCGCAAGACTCTTCAATCCAGGCGCAAACTTTTCAAATTCGTTCCGACCGAAGTAACTGTGGCTAGCGCCTGTGGCCAGGATCAGGTAATCGTAGGTCAGCGGTATGTTGAGCCTATCTGCGTCACTCACGAAGACACGTTTGTTCTCCTTGTCCACTCCTGTGACCTCGCCAAGGATGACGGTGGCATTCTTCTGGCTTCGGAGAATACCCCGTATCGGAAAGCCAATCTGATTGGGGGACAGAATCGACGTCGCCACCTGGTACAGCAGAGGCTGAAACAAGTGGTGATTCGTGCGATCGATCAGGATGATTTCCGCTGGCGCATGCTTGAGAGCCTTAGCGGCGGCCAGGCCGCCAAAGCCGCCACCTACTATAACAATTCGTGGATGGGCCATTTACTCCTCAATTTCCTTTGGGTCCTTTTTCAGACACCAATGCAAGACAGTGGTGCAACTGGCTAGCCATTCGAGATCACTGAATGGAAAGGAAAAGTGACCATGAGAATTAAACCAATTCTTAGCAAATGACGAACAATGAGCATGAGGCAAACGGCGTCTGAAGCTATTTAGGCGAGTTCGTGACCAGCCGGGCGTTAGATCGCCGCACCTACTCTCTCGGAAGCCGACGAAGGCCAATGGCTGCCTTGGAAAACTACACACGCCCGCATCCGCAAGCGAAGTATTGCAGAGACTATTTATTCTGGAACGAGGAGTAACTGTCTCTCATGCCAAGTGAATTCCCTCACGGGAAGGCCAGAGCTTTCCGGCCATTTTTACTAATTCGGCGAGAGAATTTGCCCTCATCTTCTGCATGACCTGCCCCCGGTGTGCCTTCACCGTGATCTCGCTGATACCCAGCTCTCCGCCAACCTGCTTATTCAACAACCCGGAGACGACCAATCGCAGGACTTGCTGTTCTCGCGGTGTCAGTGAAGCGTGGCGGTTCCGAAGATCACGCTTCTCGATTTCACGATCCAGAGCCACGCGGCTTCGTTCCAAACTTTCTCGGATTGCTCCCAGTACGACTTCATTAGTGAACGGCTTCACGAAAAAATTGATAGCTCCTGACTTCATGGCTTGAACCGCTGTTGGGATGTCTTCATAGCTGGAAGTAGCGATGATCGGCATTTCTGGTCTGTCTTGCGCGATCTGTTTTTGCAGTTCGAGAGCGTTCACGTCGGGAAGGGACAGTGCCAGGATCAGACAGCTCGGTACGACAGGCCGCGGCCGGGCCAAAAATTCGCGGACAGATGCGAATGTCTCCGACTGCAAGCCTTCGCTATGAATCAATCGTTCCAGTGATTTTCGAATGAAGATATCATCGTCGATGACAAAGACGATCGGTGTAACGTCAGGAATCGGGGGGAACCCCAGCTGCTGATTAAATGCATGCGCTAAATTCATAAGCCCACTCCTTATGATTGTTGTAGGGTGAGTTTGAAATAAGCGCGGTAGAGTTCACAACCCCAAATAGTCCGGTCAATTGCTCAATCCGTGGTCAGGAATGATCCTACGACTTTCGATGGGTTCGGCGGATGTTGGTTGGACTACGTTTCGATGTGCTTCCGGCCAAAGAGCCGTGCATCAATGGACCATGCACCGGGACCGATCATGGCAGCGGTACCGCCGAATGTTGCCAGGATTATCGGAATCCAAGGATCACTGCCGTGGGTGAGAGCGACCCAGAGCTCAATGACTGCGATCAACGATCCAACAACTGGGGTCCAAAGGCCGACCAGGAGAAGTATCGCCAAACATGCACCAATGATCTGCGGAATCATCAACGGAGAGAAGGATGTCCCTGTGAGATCGATGATGCCAAATCGAACGAGCAGGAGGGCGGCGAGAACTCTTTGAAGCAGCAGTCCTATACCCGGCCAGCCGCTGGCGAAGGTCGAAAACAGTCGTTGCAGAGATACCTCCCATCAAAGGGTAGGGAAATTGCCACGAAATCGAAACGCCTAAAGGCGGGAGGCGCCGACCCTACTTTTGGGGGAGATCCAATTCGATGATGCCCCGTTTTAGAGCAATCGTGACGGCATGGGCGCGGTCATTGGCGCCAAGCTTTGACAAGATATTTGTGACGTGGCTTTTAACCGTCGCTTCGCCAATCGAGAGCTGATCGGCGATCTGCTTATTACCGTTACCGGCAGCAATTAACTTAACTACGTCGATTTCGCGTTCCGTCAACTGGTCATCGGTGGCGTGATCCGCCAGCTGAGCCGCAATCTCCGGCGGAATTCGTTTCTTTCCCGCATGCACCGCACGTATCGTATCCAGGAGTTCCTTATGAACCTGCCCTTTGAGTATGTAGGCTCGAGCTCCCGCTTTGAGCGCCCGTAGTACCTGCATATCGCCGGTATATGTGGTCAGAACGATGATTCGAGCTTCCGGATGTTCCCTCCGTATGGCGACAATTGCCTCGAGACCGTCCACTTCCGGCATCTGAAGGTCCATTAAAGTCACGTCCGGCTGATGAGACCGAAATGCTTCGACAGCTTCTTTGCCATTCGATGCCTCCGCGACCAGTTTCAGGTCCGGCTCAGGGTTTACCAAGGCCGCGATACCCTTCCGCAACAAAGGATGGTCATCGACGGTCAGAATTCGAATTAGATTATGAGTGCTATTCACGATTTTCTACTTTACTAAGCAATGTTGCCCTGACGGTCGCGCGCGGTTTCGTACGCGACAGGAGCCGGGACCGTCAGCTGAACCTCTGTACCGGCCCCGGTCTCGCTCCAAAAGTCCAGTTGCGCTCCGATCCGGGTTGCCCGTTCCCGAATACCTCGCAGTCCCCAGTGTCCCTCAACTCCGCCCGCCTTCAGAACGTTCGGGTCGATACCTTTTCCATCGTCGCGGATGCGAATGCGGAGTGCGTGATCGCCGTATCTAACCTCGGTCTCGATGCGGTTCGCTTGAGCGTGCCGGTACGCGTTTCTCAAAATCTCGAGTGCGATGCGACACACCTCGCTCTTCGAAGCCGGGGATAAGATGTGCCGTTCTCCTTCTTGAACCAAATCGAAAGCCGGCGGTTTCTGATTCGCATTGCTGGAATGAGCCAACTCTTGACTGGCAGACATTAGTATCTCCGCAAGGTCACCTCTCGCCAGCGGCTCCGAGCGTAAGCCTTGTATCGCATCTCGACTCTCAGCCAGCGCTTTCTCGGTCTCATTGATTGCATCATCCAGAGACTTCATCGCTTCATCGGTTCTTCCAGGCAACAGGTTGCGAACTGCCTGGAATTGGAACATCAGGCCGTGCAGAGTTTGCAACAACGTATCGTGCAAGTCTCGCGCAATGCGAGTTCGCTCGTTTACACGGGCATCAAATCCGATGTTGAATTGTCGATGTAACTGTTGAACACGCAATTGGTATATACCTAGCGCGACTATGGCGAGGAATCCTACGATTGCAAGCTGGACCCAACGTGTTTGAAGTGTGGAAGGCTCGACCTCAAAGGCAATCGCCGCCTCCTGAGGGCTCCAAACTCCGTCGGGATTACTTGCAGCAACCTGAAATTGGTACTGTCCAGGCGACAGGTTAGTGAAGTCAATTTCGCGAAGGGGAGTGGGTTCACTCCACCCGGCATCGACGTCATTCAATCGGTAGCGATATTTGATGCCTTCACGATTAGACACGTTCACGCCGGCGAATTGAAACGTTAGGCGGTGGCGTCCGGAAGGTATTCTGACACGATCAGCTGTAGCGACGGATTTTCCGTCTACCAATATTCCATCGATACGACTTATGACCGGAAACGCTGGACCGTTTAACGCTGAGTGAGGGAGAACCGAAATGCCCTGATTCAGAGAGAACCAAATGTCTCCGCGATCTTGCACGATCGAACCGGGACGCTTAACCCCTTCTGTACTTGCCAAACCGTCTGTGACTCCGAACTCGCGGTAATCACCTGCGCCGAACTCTTGTTTCAGCAAGGCGCTACGTTTCACTCTGATGACATGATCCGGCGTGGTGATCCAAAGCCATCCCTCGTGCTCGGTCATCCCAAGAATATCTCCGTAAAGCGCGTTCGGCGCGCCCAATGGCACATGTACTGCTCCAGATTGGAAAAAGGCAATTCCTTTGGATGAACCAATCCAGAGCGTATTGGTGTCGTCGAAAACGAGGCTTTCAATCGCGCCCGGTGGCAAGCCGTCATGGGTCCTATAGCTAATCCATCGACCGTTCTTGAATTCGGCAAGGCCGTTTGGCGTACCAACGAAAATCTCTCCAGCTCCACTTCCGGTAATCGCCGTAATAGTGTTTGAGGGTAGCCCATCTTTCATTGTGAACGTCTGCCAGCTGCCACTGCTCAAACGACTGAGCCCTGCATTAAGTGCCCCGGCCCAGAGAGTACCATTGGGCTCCCGATACAGGGAGTAGACTGCATTCTGTGCCAGCCCGCTTTGTCTGGAGTACGTCGATGCTATCAGGGCATCACCATTCATGCGGAGTAGAGTGAGCCCACCGTCTCGCCTCGCAACCCACAGTTCGTTTCCCGCTCCGGCCATCGAGTAGATGGTGTCATTTTTCAGCCCTTCCTGTTCAATCGACTGAACCAGCCCATTCGAGATGCGAAACAATCCTCCATCCCAAGGAGCAAACCACAGCCTTTGTTGAGGATCGACGTAGATCGCCCCGCAATTGATGCAAGGTAAACCTGCCGAACTGAGATAGCTCACAAACGAGTTCTCTCGGTACCGCTCGATCGTGTCCGGTTCGCCAATCCAGAGACTGCCATCCCGATCTTCAAACAATGCGGTCACGGCACCCTTCACCTGCAATTGTTCCAAAGGACCCGAACTGCCCGCCGCGTCAACGTCTTTGGCCTCCACCCGAAATACATGCCCTGCGGTACCAATCCATATTTCATCTCGTTGGCCTGAGGCTATCGCCAGAATCTCTTGGTGATAAAGTTCGGGGTAAACTTCTCGGTGCAACTGGTCATTTCGCAGCACGAATAAGCCGTCGTTTGTGCCAATGAACAGCGTTGCATCCCCAGTTGAAAGAAGGCTAATGATTCTGACGTGAGGCAAGTCAGGCACCTTCTGGAGTTGAGCGTCATCGCCCGGAATGAAACGAAACAAGCCCTTCTCGCGAGTGCCGATCCAGAATGTACCGTCCGCGGTCTGCGCCACTGCGGTCGGAGAAACAGGGAGCATCCTGGGTTCCAAGAGAATGCGACGCTCTCCGTGCGCGTACTCGAGCAAGCCTTGCAATTCCGAGGCAAACAACATCCAACCATCAGAGGTTTTGTTCAGTGAACTGGGAAGATATCGGTGCTTACCATTGTCGGGAAGTGGACCCCGCAGCAGCCCGCGTTCGTATCGGAACAGATGAGTATGGTCGTCGGTCGCCCAGATTTGGCCATCGGAGTCAGTGACCATCCCTGTCACAGGGGTATTCGTTGCTCTGCTGGAATCGCCTGTCGGTATGAACACAAAGTTCAATCCGTCGTACCTGACGAGTCCTTTGCTGGTGGCGAGCCAGAGATAGCCGTCTGTGGTCTGCGTGATCGAATAGACATAGCCTCCGGGAAAAGCAGAAGTGCGATCCCAGATGTCGTGACTTCGGCTGAGGCTGACAGAGCTCCGGTCGGCGCGCAGAGTTCCGCTGGCAAGGAGAACGAACAAGCCGAAGTAAAGAATCCCTTTCATGAAAAGATGGTGAATCATGGCAAATACTCAAAGCGATCCACCACAACTTCCGAGCGGTCGTGAATAGTCGATAATTTGCGATTCGGGTCTGAGTAAACGAAAAACGTCATGCGGACAGACTCAGAGCCCGCTGTGGGAACCTGCGCTGTGAAGACGCGCTTTGAAACGAGACTGCTTCGGCCGTTCGCTAAGACTCGAAATGTCATCATCGTAGCGCGACCGGCCTCCCAGACAATCGTGTGCTTGAGTCGCCCCGCCGGCGCCTCGAACCGTGACATATTGATTGCTTCAGACGCCGGCTGAACCACAAACTCCGCGTTCTGGTTTGCGCTGTCACCCCAGCGACTGATGTTGATATCGAATTCCCGATGATTTTCTTGGTCAGCCGAAAAATCCCAGGTGAACATTCCGAACATCACAGCAGGTTCCAGATGCGAAGTGTCTTCTACAGTGAACGAATAAGTTCCGTAGCCCAAGCTTCGTGTCAGATTGACCTCGGAGCAAGTCCATTGATTGTTTCGATTCACAATTTGAAGGTGAAGCGCCCCTGCCTCATCGACGTAGACATTTTTTGGATCATAGGGATTGACTGCGCCACCTCGATCGCTGGGTACCTTCCGGACTCGCCACTGAAATCCGCTGAAATTCACAAAAAATGAGGATGAGTGCTCCTGGCCGCGGCTCGCGGCGACCGTGTCGATCCCATGGCTAGGTTTGGGCAATTCTGCCAATACAGGCATTGGGCTGTAGGTCGAATCCACTAATAAGGCGGCGTAATGGGTAGCGAGGTGCACTTCGTTGCGCCAAACCCCATCCGGCAGAATTGGGGTGGTAGGCGAATTCAGACGCGGTTGCAACCACCACAAATCCCCGGTTTTCGAGTACAGGACGATCTTTTGTCCCGGCCGTGAGCCGCTTACCTTGCCCTCAATTACATCAGTTTGATTCAGATCGCCCAGATCCCACTGCGGCACTTGAGTGAAAGTGATTTTTGCTTCCGAACCGGAGTTCGCCAGTTTGTGGCAGCCGGTTGGCAACAGCAGCATCGCGAGGAAGAGTATTGCGACGAAACACACCTGCGCATGCGTTGGAGCGCGAAGATGAGACACGTTTGGCACGAGCGTACCTTAGGTCTTTCCCCACAAAGGTGATCGCCATTATACAGAGACCGGAACGTGCGAGGCTTAAGCCATTTCGTTCCGGCACGCATCAGATCGCACATCCGGCGGGCCTACCGGGTCCAATACAAAAGTATCGTGTCATACCATCGTCTAATAGATTCGCCAGGCGTTTTCTGACCTAATACATCCTAGAGTCAGTGCAGATTGGCCATCAATGGCATTCGCACAGTTATGCGATTTCCACCTCAAACAGAACGCGGATCAGTTGAAGCCTTGGAAATGTTGGGCAACGCATCGGAGGAAACATGAGCACGGCACCCGCGGACTTGGAGTGCGCAGCGAGCCGGAACTTCTTGGGCAAACTGTTGTCCTGATCGGCGGAAGCTCCGGTATCGGCCTTGAGACGGCCCGAAGAGCAAAAACCGAAAGGGCTAACGTCATCCTCACGGGTCGGAATCCAGAGCGTCTTCAGCGCGCTGCAACCGAACTCGATGCCATTAGCAACTCGGCCTTCGATGCCACCGATTTCAAGGTCCTTGAGAAGTTCTTCGAAGATCTGCCGGCGGTGGATCACATACTGGTAACGGGACCAGGTCCGTACTATGCGCCACTGGCGGACTTCGATTTCGAAAGAGCGCGTCAGAATCTCGAAGCCCATGTGCTATTGCCCCTGCAAGTGGCGCGGAACGCTAAAAATAAGGTGCGCCCGGGCGGGACCCTTCTCTTCATGGGTGGCACCGGTGGGCGCAAAGTGTCGACGGGCTTCGCACTCATCTCAGCTCTGACCGCAGCGCTTCCGGCTATGACAAAGAACCTCGCACTGGAGCTCGCACCGATACGAGTCAATGTCATCGCCGCCGGATTCGTTGACACGCCCCTCTCGGCACGATTGCTCGGTGATGAACTCGAAAGGCGCCGTGATCAGCTTCGCTCCACATTGCCGATTCGACGCGTTGTGGGACCGGAAGACATCGCCGCGCTTGCCGTACACATCATGACCAACACCGCCCTCACGGGTGCAACCTACGACATTGATGGCGGGCAACAACTCGTTGCCGCCTAGCTGAAGGACCATATGAGCAGTAGAGATCTGAGTTATCAAAACCAGAACAAGACTCCCGGAAGTCTCGGGAAGAGAAGGGGAGCATGCATGTCTACAATCCACCTGCACCAAACAACAACCTTGACGCCCGAGCTGTACGTTGCCGGGCTCACCGATTTCGGGCCTGGACGATCGAAGCTCTTCGGTAACAGCACCGACGATTGCATGAAGGTGCACAGTCGTGGCCCTTCCCAGGCCGACGTCACTGAGGGCTCCGGCGGAATTTGGGAACGTCTGCACTACGATGGGTCCGATCCCAAGCACGTCGTCCTTACGACAACCGATTCGGACTTGCGGGGAGGCGCATCGGGCCACACCTACAACTTCACGCGTCGGCCGGACGGCAAGACCGACATCGACGTCGTCGTCGTGCGCGACGGCAAGAACCTCAGGGGATGGCTGCTCGGTTAGTAGTCAGGACCGTCGGCAAAGGAGTTTTGGAGAAGGCATTTGTAAATTCCGTTAAGGCTATCGAAGCCCAGAACGCTACCGCGAAACTGGCAGGTGCAGCCTGAGCCCGGCACTCACATCTCCGAACGCGGTGTCGCCTCACTGACGTTGAGTACAGGGACCTCTTTGAGAATCGTGCAAGCAGAATACATAAGGAGAAACGCATGGCTACTCTGACGCAAGAAATCACTAGCAAGGACACTGGTGCTGCCGGCACAGCAAAAATCGATCAGAAGATCGAGGTCACGATCTTCCCGGTCGCAGATGTTGATCGAGCGAAGGAGTTCTACCTGAAGCTCGGATGGCGGCTTGACGCCGACTTCAGCTTCCCAGTTTTGCGCGTTGTCCAAGTTACGCCGCACGGCTCAGCATGTTCGCTGCAATTTGGTACGAACTTAACATCCGCTGCACCGGGGTCGGGTAAGGGTTACATTGTCGTGTCCGATATCGTAGCCGCACGCAATGCTCTGCTCGGAGCGGGCGTCCAGGTCACCGAATTCTTCCACCTCGGCCCGAACGGTCCCGTCCCCGGTTTGGATCCTCAGCGGCTCACCTATCGTTCCCGCGCCGAGTTCAAAGATCCCGACGGCAACAGCTGGGTGCTGCAAGAGATCACCGGTCGTCTGCCAGGACGCATCGAGCCTGGACCGACTTCTTTCGCCTCGGCGAGCGACCTAGTCAGTGCGCTGAAGCGCGCCGCGCTGGCTCATGGCCAGCATGAGGCGCACACGGGAGAACGCGACGAGAACTGGCCCGTCTGGTACGCCTAGTACATGGTGCGCGAGCAGGCAGGGACAGAGCTGCCCACGTAAGCGACGTGCCATACGACCCCATCGAAGGAGTCCAAGCATGCGTTCTGATATTGTCCCCGGAGGTGTATTTCCGGACTACGAACTCCCCGACCACACCAACACACTGCGCAAGCTCAGTGAATTGCAGGCCGACGACCCGCTGATCCTCACGCTCGCGCGCGGCCATTACTGCCCAAAGGAACACCAGCAACATCTGGAACTCGCGGCGTTCTACCCGAAAATTGTGGTTGCGTACACTCAGATCGCAACGATCGCCACAGACGACCACCATACGCTTCAGGAGTTTCGTGCTTCCGTTGGCGCTCAATGGCCCTTCCTGTCCGACCCTGACCGGAAGGTCCAGAAGGATCTCGACATTCAGGAGTACACCGATCCCGAACACAATCCGATGATCCCGCACACTCTCGTACTTAAACCAGGCTTGGTGATTCACAGCATCTACAACGGCTATTGGTTCTGGGGACGTCCGTCGGTTGTTGACCTCTGGCGCGACCTTCGCGCCGTCACACGGGAAATTCGTCGTGACTGGGATCTAAGCACGCCGGGAATCCGAGAGGCTTGGAGTGCCGGTGATTTGTCAAAATTCCACGGCTGGAGTAAGCGCGATGCTGCGAAAGTGGCCTAGGCCCGGATCAGTTGATACATTCGCGGTTCTTTGGTCACTCCATTGCCCTCGTCGTCAACATCAACTCCGTGTGCGGTTCCCGGCGGTCGAGCAGGCCCGATTGCGGATCGACAGTTCGAGATTGAGTTTCTCGATTCAGGCGTCGAGGCGTTCTCGTTTACCTTCGGCTGATCGATCCATGATTGGATGCAAGACTGAACGATTAGATACCACGGAGAAGCACCGATGCCGTCATATTTCCTGGTAGATGTTCGCGAATCAAGGCCCCCCTAACGGAGCAATGCAGAACCCACGTTACTGCTGTTCGTAGAGAGATTCGGCGGCTATCTCGTGCGAGGTGGGCCTTTTGAGGTGGTCGAGGGAACGTATCAGCCGGTACGGCTAGCCGGTTGGCTCCACGAACTCCAGCCGCATCGAACGGCGCGGCCGTCCACACGGTAACGACCGGCAATACCATCGTCTAATTGTTTCGCTTCTTCTCTTCTGTTGTGATGCCAAAGCGATCAATCCCTACCTAGACACCAATGAAATGGAAACCTAAGGAGCTCGATTATGGCAACGATTACGACGAAGGACGGTACCCAGATCTACTACAAAGACTGGGGGACAGGACAACCGGTTGTTTTCAGTCATGGGTGGCCGCTCAGCGCAGATGCGTGGGAGGACCAGATGTTGTTCCTCGCAGACCGCGGCTACCGTTGCATTGCCCACGATCGCCGTGGTCACGGCCGTTCCAGCCAGCCCTGGAATGGAAATAACATGGATACGTATGCCGACGACTTGGCCGAGCTCGTTGAAAAGCTCGATCTGCGCGATGCAATTCACGTCGGCCACTCCACTGGAGGCGGTGAAGTCGCTCGCTACATTGGCCGTCACGGCATCACGCGCGTAGCGAAAGCTGTGCTTATCGGCGCCGTGCCGCCTCTCATGCTCAAAACGCCAGCTAATCCCGGAGGTACGCCCATCGAAGCCTTCGACCAGATTCGCGCGGCAGTTCAGGCGGATCGATCGCAATACTGGAAAGAGCTTGCCCTCCCGTTCTACGGATTCAATCGGTCTGGCGCAAAGGTCTCGCAAGGGCTTATCGATTCGTTCTGGCTACAGGGGATGATGGCGGGACACAAGGCCGTCTACGACTGTATCAGGGCATTTTCGGAGACCGATCATACGGAAGATCTGAAGAAGTTCGATGTTCCGACGCTCATTCTTCACGGAGACGACGACCAAATCGTCCCCATTGCTGATTCAGCCCTGCTTTCAGCAAAGCTGATGAACGGAGCGACGCTGAAGATCATTCCCGGAGCCCCGCATGGGATGTGCTCCACGTTGAAAGATCAGGTTAATGCAGAATTGCTTGCCTTCTTTTCTGCAGAAAGCAGGAAGGCGGCTGCATAGACAAGTTTGGCCACTGAACGGATGCTTTTCAATCTTTGCGTTATCGCAAATGCAACGCGCATGCGGCTAACGACCAATAGTCCTTAGGAGTACTTATGGCAACCACATCAGTCGCAGTAGGAACAATGAAGGTGGCGCAGGTCTCGAAGCCCGGAGCGGGTTTTCAGATCGTTGAGCGCGAAATTCCTGAGCCCGAAGCTGGGCAGGTTCGTATCAAGGTGCAAGCCTGTGGCATCTGCCACAGTGACGTGCTGGTCACAGAGGGCGTATTGCCTTGGATTCAATATCCACGCGTTCCCGGTCACGAAGTGGCTGGGATCATCGACGAAGTTGGACCTGGCGTCACGACGTGGAAGACGGGGCAGCGAGCCGGAGTCGGCTGGCATGGCGGGCACGACGGAACCTGCCGGGAGTGCCGCCGCGGCGATTTTCGCAATTGCCGCAATGTGAAGATAACCGGCATCAGCTATGACGGCGGATACCAGCAATACATGCTGGCGCCAGTAGAAGCGCTGGTGCCGATTCCAGAGGGCCTGAGTGATGTGGAAGCTGCGCCCCTGCTCGATGCCGGCATCACAACATATAACGCTCTCCGCCACAGCGGCGCGATGCCCGGCGATCTTGTCGCCGTGCAGGGCATCGGCGGACTCGGTCACCTGGGAGTCCAGTTCGCAAACAAATTTGGCTATAACGTCGCGGCCGTCGGGCGTGGCGCCGAAAACGCGGTGCTAGCCAAAAATCTGGGAGCGCACGTCTACATCGACAGCCAGGCAACAAATGCGGCCCAGGAGTTGCAAAAACTCGGGGGAGCGCGGGTCATCCTCGCCACGGCCCCCAGTTCCAAAGCCATGTCCGCGTTGATTGACGGCCTCGGACCGAACGGTAAACTGGTTGTGATCGGTGCGGGCCCCGATCCCATCGAGGTCACACCGGCCCAGCTGATTTTCGGCAGCAAAACGATCCAGGGATGGGCCGCGGGGACGCCTGCTGCTTCGGAAGACACTCTGAATTTCTGCGTACTCACCGGCGTGCGCCCCATGATTGAAACCTATCCGCTCGAAAAGGCTGAGGAAGCGTATGCTCGGATGATGAGCGGTAAGGCTGAGTTCCGCGTGGTGCTCAAGATGTAATTGGGACCCGAGAACCCGCATTTTCTCGGTCGCGAATTGTTCGATGACGGATACACACGCCATTTCGAGTATCGATGAGTACTTGCGCGAGCGCTTGATGCCAGTGGAAGGTGCGATTCCGCATCTTCCCGGCATCGAGATGTTCGGGAATTCGATTCCGGCGGGAACCGTTGGCGGTGACCTTTTCGAATACATCAACTTTCAACAGCGTGCCTAGATTCACCGAGCGCACCGGCAGGGACTCCATGACGGCCCTCACCTGATCGAGAGAGAGGCGATCCGCGCGAGTCGGATCGCGATAGCAGAAGGCACAGTCGAGATTGCACTCGTTGGTCATACCGAGCCCGAGTGAGATACCATCCCCGGGCAGTCTCGACTGACGCGAGTCCGAAAAAGATTGGGTTGCTACTTGAGTCATCTGTTAACCATTGGACCCGGGGGCGATGCGAGACGGGCAACGAACTGCGTATACCGGGCCACCGCTGTAAATTCGAGGCGCTGGCCCAGTTTCCGTTCTATCTCAAAGATCCGCTCGTACTCTTCATCTCCGAAAGCCGTTTCCGGCAAGTAATCCGAGATCACCCGTACACCGCGTTCGGCAGTCACCGCAAGCGAAGCCGCCGTGAACATGGCTCGCAGGCTCGATTTCGAACAGCCTCACCTTGCCTCCGTACAGTGA
>Ga0207693_10000123_pt1 | contig 69311 bp, 72 predicted proteins | sample LARL81metaG_FD_184347 | JGI IMG/M metagenome (GOLD analysis project Ga0207693, IMG submission 184347) | Corn, switchgrass and miscanthus rhizosphere microbial communities from Kellogg Biological Station, Michigan, USA - LAR L8-1 metaG... | ecosystem: Host-associated > Plants > Roots >... | reverse complement strand
GCGGTCATGCCCCCACCGACGATCGCGACCTTTCTCATGCCGCGACCCATTCGGGCTCGAACATGTAGCCGTAGTCCGGTACGCCCGAGCGCAACGCGACGCGGCGCAGCGCCAGTCGCCCACGGTCCCCGATCTCCACGGTGCCCGGCTCGGCGCCGGTCACCTTCACAAGGGCGCGGACACCGACACCGTCGAGTTCGACGATCACGAGCGAGTACGGCGTTCGCAGCCCGGGCACCGGCATGTGGACGGTGGTCTCGGTGTAGACCGTTCCGGTCCGCGGCAACGGGATCAACTCGTAGTTGGTTGCCAGCGTGCCGTCCTCGGCGACCCGGTAACGCGGCGGGAAGTCCAAGTCTTCACTGGAAGCGAACCGCCCTGCCTCCCAACGGGTCTTGGCCTCGAAGGCTCGCTCGTAGGCGGCCAGTGAGATCGGGATCTCCGCGCCTTCGACATACGCTCCCATCGGCGTGGGCCGCGCAGACGGTTCACGGCGATGAAGCTCGGCCACGCCGTTGCTCACCGTCATGCCGGACAGGCTGGCCTGTTCGACCGCGACCAACGGCCCGGTCGTGCCTGTGTCGGCCATGCCTGCAAGTGCGAACAAGCCGGCGCTTGCGCCCGTTGTCGGCAACGGCGGTGGATCGCCGACGCACAACTCCACCGCGCGGTCGTGGTCGACGCCTGCCACGGCGGCCGGAGTGTCGAGCCACGCGGCGGCGAGCGAGGCGACCAGGCCCCGCTCATGCAGCAGCCGCGGGTCGCCGTAGTCGTGCACGTCGCCAGTGGCGTTGCGGGTGCGCACCGGAAGGCTGCGCGCGACCCGGGCCGCGGTACGAACCTGCAGCCCCCGCTCGGCGGTCAGGATGGCTGCCGCACCCGCCGGGTTGAGATCCGTGCCGATGATCAGTGTCCGCGGCCGGGCGGAGCTGACCGCATCCAGTGTGGCGGGTGCGCCGCCGAGGCGTTCGTCCACCTCGAGCTCGGGGTCGAGCCCCAGACCCGCCAAGAGCACCGCGGCGTTACTGCTCTCCAGCAGCGGTAGGTCACGACTCACCAGGACGACTCGCTCGACCGCACCGCTGGCAATCAATGCGGCACGGCCGGCCTCGACCGCAAGGGTGATCGCGTCCTCGTCGTCACCGGCCACCCGGTGCTGGAGCGCGCCCCAACACGGCAGATAAGTGCCGATCGACGCGACGTAGGGCATTGAGATCTCTCCCGAAGGCTAGGTGACGGCGCCGGCCGTCTTGAGCTCGATGATGCGATCCCAATCAAAACCGAGTTCTAGCAAGATTTCGTCAGTTTGCTCGGCAAAACCTGGCGCGGGTCCCGTTTGTGGTGCGCTGACATCGAACTGCACCGGATTCGCGACCAATTCGAGTTCACCCGTGGAGACGATGTACTCGTTCGCGCGGATCTGCGCGTCCTCGGCCGCCTGCAGGGTGTCCTGCACCGGCGCCCACGGTCCCGCAAGGGTGGCGAACCGTTCGCTCCATTCGGGCAGCGTCCGCTTGGCCATCGCCTCTCGTAGGATTTCGACCGCCGCGGGGGTGTTCTCGGCGATCGCCTCGACCGTCGCGAAGCGCGGGTCGTCGATGTAGTCCTCGAGGTCCATGTGCCTGCACACGTCGGCCCAGAACTTCGTCGGTTGCATCATGACGAAGGAGATATAGCGGTCATCAGCGGTCGGGTACACACCCACCAGCGGGTTGATCGGCGAGCCGTGCACGCCCGGCGGAGGCTGCACCATCAGCTGACCCAGATGCGACGTCAACGCGACGGTGTGGCCCATCGACCACAGCCCGCTGCCGAGCAGCGACACGTCCACGACCGATGGCTCACCGGTACGTTCCCGCTTGAGTAGCGCGGCCGCGATCCCGCCCGCGAGGTTGGTACCCGAGATGGTGTCGCCGTAGGCCGGTCCCGGCGGCCCGATCATGCCTTCGATGCCGGGCGGGGTGATGGTCGCCGCGGTGCCTGCCCGACACCAGAAGGCGGTCATGTCGTAGCCACCTTTCACCGACTCCTCACCACGCGGGCCCAATGCGCTGCCCCTGGCGTAGATGATCTTCGGGTTCACGGCGCGGATGTCGTCAACATCGATGCCAAACTTCTGCCGATGTCCTGGGAGGAAGCTGGTGAGGAACACGTCGGCGCGGCGCGCGAGCTCGAGAAGCACCTCCCTGCCCTCGGGCACCGACATGTCCAGCCCGATGCTGCGCTTGCCGCGGTTGGCGTGCTCGATATTCGGATTGGGTTCGCCCTCGACGCGGAGCGGGCCGGTCTGCCGCAGACCGCGCTGCGGGTCACCGGTCACGGCGTGCTCGACCTTGATGACATCGGCGCCCCACTCGCCGAGCACGGCGCCCGCCGAGGGAACGAATCCGTACATCGCGACCTCGAGGACGCGGATGCCCTCGAGGGGTCTCATTGGGACGCCCCAGAAACAACCTCAGCGAAGGTCTTCGATTCCAGGAACTCCTCGAACCCCGCACTGCCCATCTCCCTGCCGATGCCGGACTGCTTGTAGCCGCCGAACGGGCTGTCGGGGCTGAAATAGTTGCCGCCGTTGATGGAGAAGGTCCCGGTCCGGATGCGACGGGCCACCGCCAGCGCGCGATCCTGACCGCCGAATACGGCACCCGATAGCCCATAGATCGAGTTGTTGGCGATGCGCACCGCGTCGTCGTCGTCCTCGTAGGCGATGACGACCAGTACCGGCCCGAACACCTCCTCCTGTGCGATCTCGCTGTCGGGGTCGATGTTGGTGAGCAGCGTGGGGGTATAGAAGTAGCCGGGGTCGACCTTCTCGCCGCCCGTGACCAGTGTGGCGCCGGCCTCGACGGCACGCTTGACCATGCCGTCGACCTTGTCGCGCTGCATCTCACTGATCAGCGGGCCCATGTAGGTCTTGGGATCGGACGGGTCGCCGTACCGGACCAGGCCGAAGTTGTTCTTGATCAGCTCGACGATCTCGTCGTGGTTTTTGCGCGGCACCAACAGCCGCGACGTCAGCGCACAGCCCTGGCCGGCATGGGTCACCATCGAGAACGCCGAGAACAACGCCGCGGAGTTGAAGTCTGCGTCGTCCAGCACGATCGCCGCCGACTTGCCGCCCAATTCGAGGAAGACGCGCTTGAGGGTGTCGCTCGCCGCGGCCATGATCCGCCTGCCGGTCGGTGTGGAGCCGGTGAAGGTGACCATGTCCACGTCGGGGCTGGTGGTCAGCACGGGGCCAACCGCCGGATCGGCCCCACTCAGCACGTTCACGACGCCTGCCGGAATGTCTGTGTGGTTGGCGATCAGCTCGCCCAGCGCCAGCGTGATCAGCGGGGTATCCGGCGCCGCCTTCAGCACGACAGTGCAGCCGGCCGCGAGCGCAGGTGCCAGCTTGGCGAGCGCCAGCTGGTTCGGATAGTTGTAGGCGATGATGGCCGCGACAACTCCGGCGGCCTCTTTCTCTACCCAGCGGTGGTGCTGCATGCCGCGGCTCTCGATGTTGCCGAGGTCTTCGGTCATCGGATACGTCTTCAGCAGATCCGCATAGAACCGCACGATCTGCACCGGCTGGTCCAGCTGTGCGCCTGCGATCAGCGCGGGCGTCGCGCCGACCTCGGCGGTGGTCAGCTCGGCCAGTTCGTCGCGGTGATCGACCAGCGCCTGGTGGAACTGTTCGAGACAGCGGATACGCAGTTCGGTGTTGGTCGACCAATCGGTCGTGTCGAACGCGCGCCGCGCCGCGGCAACTGCCGCCTCGGCGTCGCTGACGGTCGCGTCGGGTGCGTACCCGAGAACCTCGCCCGTGGCGGGATTAATAGAAGGAAACGTCCGTTCCGTGTCGAGCAGCCGTCCGTCGATCAGAAGGCGCCGATCGGCCGTCTCGGCACTGGCTGCATCACTCGAAATGGTGGGCGTTTCCTGCACGATCCTCCTCAGCAAGCATCCTTGTGTGATGGAAACTTCATTCTCATCCTCGGCGAATCATACATTCGCGTACAGAGAACTCAAGCAGATGCTTGGAACTCCAACTGCCTGCAATAAACGCTGCGACAAATGACGCACAAACGTCTCACCAGTGCGAACGAGACTGCATTCCTGTCTTGCGGGAACGCACACTCCGAGAGTACGGTTCTCATAATCGGAAGGGTGATTCTTGGTAACTGAGGCCAGCGCGTGAAAACCGCAGTTGTGACAGGTGGCGGCTCCGGCATCGGACAAGCCGTCGCCCGCAGGCTGCGCGCCGACGGCTTACACGTCGCCACTATCGACCTCAACCCGTCCGACGACGAATTCGCCTACACCGCTGACGTCACCGACCGCGCCGCGGTCGAGGACGCGCTGACCGCCATCCGCGCTCAGCTGGGGCCGGTGACCGTTCTGGTGAACGCCGCGGGACTCGAGAAGTTCAAGCGGTTCACCGACCTCAAGTTCGAGGACTGGCAGCGGGTGATCGACGTCAACCTCAACGGCGTCTTCCACTGCATCCAGGCGGTGCTGCCCGACATGATCGAGGCCGGCTGGGGCCGGATCGTCAACATCTCGTCCTCAAGCACGCACTCCGGGCAGCCATACATGTCGCCATATGTGGCCGCCAAGTCGGCGGTCAACGGCCTCACCAAATCGCTGGCATTGGAGTACGGGCCCGCGGGCATCACCGTCAACGCGGTGCCGCCCGGCTTCATCGACACACCGATGCTGCGCAAATCGGAAGCGCGCGGCTATCTCGTCGTCGAGCAGAACATCGAGGCGACACCCGTACGCCGCATCGGCAAGCCCGAGGACATCGCGGCGGCGTGCGCATTTCTGATCTCCGAGGAAGCCGGCTACATCACCGGACAGATCTTGGGCGTCAACGGCGGCCGAAACACATAAGCAATCGATACGAAAGGACAACCTTCGAATGGGACGCGTTCAAGGGAAAGTCGCATTTGTCACTGGCGCGGCGCGCGGCCAGGGCCGTAGCCACGCGGTCCGGCTCGCCGAAGAAGGCGCGGACATCATCGCGGTCGACCTGTGCCAGGACATCCCCACCATCGGCTACCCGATGGCGACACCCGAGGACCTCGAGGAAACCGGCAAGCTCGTTGAGAAGACCGGTCGCAGCGTCGTGACAGCCCAGGCCGATGTCCGCGAGGCGGCCCAGCTTCGTGTGGCGCTGGAGCGCGGCATCGCCGAGTTCGGCAAGGTCGACATCGTCGTCGCCCAGGCAGGCATCGCGGGCATGAAAGGCCAACCGCCCCTGCAGGCTTGGGTCGACGTCATCAACACCAACCTGATCGGCACCATCAACGCGATCAACGTCGCGCTGCCGCACCTGTCCGAGGGCGCCGCCATCGTCGCAACCGGGTCGACCGCTGCACTGATGGACACCCACAACAAGCCCGATCCAGGCAACGACCCCGGCGGCATGGCCTATGTGCACTCCAAGCGGGCGCTGTCGACGTACGTGCACGACCTTGCGACCGAGCTCGCGCCGCGCGGCATCCGCGCCAACGTGGTTCACCCGACCAACTGCAACACCGACATGCTGCAGAGCGAGCCGATGTACAAGTCGTTCCGGCCGGACCTCGAGCACCCGACTCTCGCGGACGCCGAGCCTGTGTTCTACGTGCAGCAGGCGATGAAGGTGCCGTGGATCGAGCCCGTCGACATCAGCAACGCCGTGCTGTGGCTGGCGTCGGACGAGGCCCGCTACGTCACCGGCATGCAGGTGCGGGTCGACGCCGGCGGCTACCTGAAGTGGTACGACTACCACAACTGACGAAGGAGCTTTAAGTGAAGGTCTTTGTCGACTCCGGGCGCTGCCAGGGCCACACGCTGTGCTCGATGATCGCCCCAGATTCCTTCGAGCTCAGCGACATTGATGGCACATCGTCACCCGTGAACGAAGTGGTTCCGCCCGGCCAAGAGGATGCGGTCCGCGAGGCAGTGCATTCCTGCCCCGAGCAGGCCATCTCGATCGAAGAATGAGCAACAACCGAAAGCCAAGGGAGACAAGGTCTTGAGCGTCGACGACCTTACCGCCGCCGACGGCGACCGCAAGAAGAACACCTATCACTTCGACCGACATACGCCGGAGTACCGGTTGCAGTTCGAGAAGATCACCGAGGAGATGCAGTCCCGGTGCCCCGTGGCGTGGTCGGACACCTACAACGGTCACTGGGTGGCGGCAGGCAGCAAGGAAGTCTTCGAACTCGCGCGCTGTCCCGTGGTGTCCAACCATCACGATCTGACGGGCGAGACGCCGTACCAGGGCATCACCATCCCGAAGGCGCAACGGGCGACGGTCGTGCGCGGCGGCATCCTGGAGATGGACGAGCCCGAGCACAGCCTTTACCGGGGTGCGTTGAACCCCTACCTCTCCCCCGCCGCGGTCAAGCGGTGGCAGCCGTTCGTCGGCGAGATCGTGCGCGCGGCGCTCGACGAGAAGATCGAGTCCGGCCGGATCGACTTCGTCGACGACCTCGCCAACATCGTCCCCGCCGTGCTCACCCTCGCGATGATGGGCATCGAGCTGAAGAAGTGGCCGGTCTACAGCGAGCCGGCCCACCTGTCCGTGTCCACCCCGGAGCACTCTCCCGACGCACCACGTGTTGCCGAGATGAACCGGCAGATGGGCATCGACATGATCAACACCATGATGGAGGTCCGCGAGAATCCGCGGCCGGGGCTTATCAACGCGTTGTTGCAACTGCGCATCGAGGGCGAACCGGCCCCCGACCTGGAGATCCTGGGCAACCTCGGGCTCATCATAGGCGGCGGCTTCGACACCACCACCGCACTCACCGCCCACTCGCTCGAATGGCTTTCTGACCACCCGGACCAGCGCGAGTTGCTCAGCCGGGAACGCGACTCGCTGCTCAACCCCGCGACGGAGGAGTTCCTGCGCTTCTTCACGCCCGCGCCGGGTGACGGCCGCACGTTCTCCGGCGACGTCGACGTGGAGGGTACGAAGTTCAAAGAGGGCGAGCGGCTCTGGATCTCCTGGGCCATGGCCAATCGCGACCCCTCGGTGTTCGAGAAGCCCAACGAGCTCGCGATGGACCGAAAAGGCAACCGGCACTTCAGCTTCGGCATCGGCGTACACCGCTGCGTCGGTTCGAACGTCGCCAGGACGGTGTTCAAATCGATGCTCACGGCGGTACTCGACCGGATGCCCGACTACGTATGCGACCCCGAGGGCACCGAACACTACGAGACTATCGGGGTGATCCAGGGCATGAAGCACCTGCCTGCGACGTTCACCCCTAGCAAGCCGCTCGGCCCCGGCCTCGACGAGACGCTGGACAAGCTGCAACGGATCTGCGACGAGCAAGAACTCGCGCGCCCAATCACCGAACGCAAGGAAACCACCGTCATCGATTGACACCGAGTGATTTGATAGGCAGCCAGCGGGTTGAGGTAGACGAAGGGACGACCATGAAGTCGGTGAAGCTCGCGATCGCGACGACCGCCCTTGCCGCGGCGGCGGCGATGGTTGCCCCGCCCGCCAACGCTTACGTGCTCGGTAACTACGACGTACTGACCAACAGGTACGAACGGGCTTCATGGTTCTGGGCCTTCTATCCATGTCAAACCGCGGCACCCGACTGCTTGAAAATCAGCGCGGCTCCGCGGCTGAAGTTCTACAACTACTACGACGGCACCGCGCACCTCGCCAACGGCCGCTGGACCTTGAACGTCGACGTCTCCGACGGCCTGCAGTGCCTTCCCGGCTACGCAATGCCGACGCACGAGACGTGGTCGTGGGACGATGCCACGCTGGCCGGAACCATTGAGTCGAATTACGACGTCGGCTGCTTCAATGGCCCACCCGGATCCCAGTTCTGGACCTTCGCCCTGCAGCGGTTGTGATTTCGTTCTAGCACCCCGGCGGCGGCACGAACCCGCCGAGCAATTCCTCGACGCATCGTGCCGCCGCGAGCGTCGTGCGGTCCTCGAGATAGGGCCCGACGATCTGGATCCCCACCGGCAGACCCGATGGCGTGCGCCCGACGGGGACAACCGTGGCGGGCAGGTAGGCGACGGTGGCCAGGCCTACCCAGCCGAACATGTCCAGGTATGGCCGGGTGCCGCCGTCCGTGTGGATCTTTCGGCGGGCCAACGGCTTGTCGTGGTCGTGCGCGATCGCGGAAACAACGGCGACCGGCATGAGCAGAGCGTCGACCTCGCGGAAGAAGTCCGCTACCCGGGCACGCAGCTGCTCGCGTTTCTCGTTGGCGGACAACCAGTCTCGATGGAGCAGCTTCGACGAACGCTCCATCAGCGGGTACAACAGCTCCATGTGCAGCCCGACCACTTCCGGCAACGCCACCGGCGGCCGCACATCGACGATGCGGGCACCGGCCTGGCGGACGGCGGTCACCGCCGACTCGAGCACGCTGCGCACGTCATCTTCGACCGGATACGCCGGATCATCAAGCCACACCGCCAATCGCAACTCGGACAACGCCTTTGCGCGCGCGGCAGGGAGTTCCAGCCGCCATCCCGTTGCGCGGTGGCCGTCCGCCCCGGCGAGGATGTCGAGTGCCATCTCGAGGTCGTCGACATCGCGCGCCATCGGGCCCACGACATTGAGATCGGTATCGGCGAGCGCCCCTGGCGGCGGCGGCAGGTGTCCCCGCTGCGGCACGACTCCCCAACTCGGTTTGTGTCCGCAGGTGCCGCACCAGTTCGACGGCACCCGTATCGATCCTGCGATGTCGCTGCCCAATTCGAGCGCCGTCAGGCCCGCTGCGAGCGCCGCGGCAGACCCGCCGGACGACCCTCCGGTGCTCCGCGTCGTGTCCCACGGGTTGTTGGTGGTACCGAAGATCGGGTTGAACGTCTGCCAATCGCCGGCCAGTTTCGGTGTGTTGGTCTTGCCGAAGATCACCGCGCCGGCTTCGCGCAGCCGCCGCACAGCCTCGGCGTCACGCTCGGGCACGTGGTCCCAGGCCTCGAGGCCGCAGGTGGTGCGAATGCCCGCCGTCTCGTACGTGTCCTTGATCGTCATCGGCACTCCGTGCAGCGGACCGTAGACGTCACCGCGGGCCAACGCAGCATCGGCCGCGTCCGCCGCGCGCTGCGCCCCGTAGGGATCCAGCGTCACGACAGCGTTGAGCAACGGATTCAACCGTTCGACGCGCTCCAGATAACAGTCGAGCAACTCGCGGCTCGACACCTCACGGCGCCTCAGCGCAACCGCCAGTTCGTGAGCGGGGCGCGTCACGATCTCCGACATGGTGTCCTCATGATGCCCGACGGTCGATTCCGCCGAGGACGGGTCGTGAGACTTTTAAGCAAACAGTACAAATTGCCCCAACGTTGCCCAACGCTGCCAGACTGGCCGCGGGATCGATTGCGGCACACAGTGCATTCGGTTACCGGGCGGTGCAGGGAAAGGCGGAAACCGGTGACACTCAGCACAAACAGTGACCTCTTCAAAGACGTCTACTACGACCCGTACGACGTGGATCTCAACACCGATCCGTACCCGATGTTCCTGCGGATCCGGGAGGAGACGCCACTGTATTTCAACAACCGCCACGGCTTCTACGCACTGAGCCGATACGACGACGTCGACGCCGCACTTGTCGACCACGACACGTTCAGCTCATCACACGGTGCCGTGCTGGAAATCATCCAATCAGGCATGGAGATTCCGCCGGGCAGCCTGATCTTCGAGGATCCGCCGATCCACAACATCCATCGTAAGCTGCTCTCCCGGATCTTCACCCCACGGAAGGTCAGCGCGCTGGAGCCGAGGATCCGGGAGTTCACGGCACGCTGCCTCGATCCGCTGATAGACACCGGACGGTTCGACTTCGTCAAGGATCTCGGCGCGCAGATGCCGATGCGGGTGATCGGGATGTTGCTCGGCATCCCCGAATCCGATCAGCAACATGTCGTCGACCACGGCGACTCGACGTTGCGCACCGAGCGGGGCGGCAAGATACCGAGAACCCCGACGGGGCCATCGCCACCGGCGAGGTGTTCGCGTCATACATCGACTGGCGCGCCGAGCACCCGTCAGACGACATCATGACCGAGTTGCTCAACGCCGAGTTCGCCGACGAGACCGGCGCCACGCGCCGCCTCGGCCGCGACGAGCTGCTGCTGTACCTCCAGGTCATCGCGACAGCAGGCAGTGAGACGACGACCCGGCTGCTCGGCTGGGCGGGCAAGGTGTTCGCTGAGCACCCCGACCAGCGTCGCGACATGGTCGACAACAGGGCGCTACTGCCAGCGGCGATCGAGGAGCTGTTGCGGTTCGAGCCGCCCGCACCTCACGTCAGCAGGTATGTGACCCGGGATCTGGAGTACTACGGGCACCAGGTGCCCGCGGGCAGCGCGATGATGCTGATCGTGGGCGCCGCCAACCGCGATCCCCGCCGATTCGGGCCGGACAGCGAGATGTTCAACATCCACCGCGAACCGCACCAGCATCTCGCCTTCGGCGTCGGCACCCATTTCTGCCTTGGCAACGCGTTGGCCCGGCTCGAGGGACGCATTGCTCTCGAAGAGATCCTCGATCGATTCCCCCACTGGGATGTCGACCTCACCAATGCGGAGCTGAGCCCGACGTCGACGGTGCGCGGCTGGGAATCGATGCCGGCCGTGGTGTCATGACCGGCCGGGTCGAGGGCAAGGTCGCCTTCATCACGGGCGCCGCGCGCGGTCAGGGCCGCAGCCACGCGGTGCGGCTCGCACAGGAGGGTGCCGACATCATCGCTGTCGACATCTGTAAAGCGATCGACAACGTGGTGTATCCCGCTTCCACGCCTGAGGATCTCCAGGAGACCGTGAGCCTGGTCGAGCAACTAGGTCGACGGATCGTGCCCGCGCAGATGGATGTTCGTGACTATGACACGCTGAAGGACACCGTCGACGCCGCCGTCGAGCGACTCGGGCGACTGGACATCATCGTGGCCAATGCTGGTATCGGCAACGCGGGCAACAAGCTGCACAAGATCCCCGAACACATCTGGGATGACATGATCGACATCAACTTGACTGGTGTGTGGCACTCCGTGAAAGCCGGTGTGCCACACCTACTCGCGGGCGGCCGTGGCGGATTGATCATCCTCACCGGTTCGGTCGGCGGCATGAGGGCCCACCCCCACACCGGTCACTACATCGCCGCCAAGCACGGTGTCGTCGGCCTGATGCGGACGTTCGCAGTGGAGCTCGGGCAACACATGATCCGCGTCAACTCGATACATCCGACCCAGGTCAACACGCCGATGGCGATGAACGACGCCACTTTTCGGCTGTTCGCGCCGCACAAGGAGAATCCGGGGCCGGAGGACTTCGCCCCGGTCTCACAGATGATGCACACGCTGCCAGTGCCCTGGGTGGAACCCGAGGACATCAGCAACGCAGTGTTGTTCTTCGCCTCTGACGAATCTCGTTACGTCACAGGCGTTCAGCTGCCCGTGGACGCGGGCGGCCTACTCAAATAGGACGAGATAGAGGAGACGAGCATGCCTGATTACGACTACGAGGAAATGAAGAAGGAAGCCGAGCAGTACATCAAGTTCGAGAAAGACGTCAAGAACCGAATCGCCTACGTCACGTTCGATCGGCCCGAAGCGCAGAACTCCACCACCCTCGGCATGCGCCAGAACTATGCCGACCTGATCCACAAGTGCAACGTCGACGACGACGTCAAGGTCGTCGTGATTCGTGGTGAGGGTGAGGATTTCGGAAGCGGCGGCGACCTTCCCGAACAGCGCGGCATGTTGGAGAACCCGGGGATGCCGCTGCTGCACGAGCTTGCGATCAACGACGACGACGTGAAGTACCCACCAGGCGGTTCGTATCGCTATCTCTCCACGGTCACCGACTTCTATGCAAAGGCCCGTGCCGGCAACCGGCCGCTGCAGGAACTGCGCAAGATCAGCATCATCGAGGCGAAGGGCTATTGCTACGGCTGGCACTTCTACCAGGCCGGCGACGCCGACCTGGTGATCTCCTCCGACGACGCGCTGTTCGGGCATCCGGCGTTCCGCTACGTCGGGTGGGGGCCGCGGCTGTGGTGGTGGGCGGAGACGATGGGCCTGCGTAAGTTCTCCGAAATGCTGTTCACCGGACGCCCTTTCAGCGCGAAGGAGATGTACGAGTGTGGATTCGTCAACAGTGTGGTGCCTCGGGACAAGCTCGAAGCGGAGACGCAGAAGTATGCGTTGGCGTGCTCGAAGTCCCGTCCCACCGACACGGTCGCAGTGCAGAAGACGTTCCTGGAGCTGTACAAGCAGCACAAGGGTGAGTACTTCGGCAGCTTGCTGACCGGCATGGTCGAAGGCATGCTGCCGCTCATCCAGAACGACCAGGTGAACGAGGTCGACCTGACCGAGGGCACGTTTGCAAAGGGCCTCAACAACGTGGTGAAGGACAACGACTTGAACTTCCCGCCCGAGTGGCGGCTGAGCCGCTCGGGGCGCAGCAAGCCCTGAGTCCATGTCGGCACTGAACGGCATCCGCGTCGTCGAACTGGCCGAATCGGTGGCCGGGGAATACTGCGGAAAGTTGCTGGCCGACTTCGGCGCCGACGTCATCAAGATCGAACCGCCCGGGTGGGGCTGCGCCACCCGGGCCATGGCGCCACACGTCGGCGAGGTCGGCGGGACCGAGTGAAGCCAGGTCTTCGCCTACCTCAACACCAACAAGCGGTCCGCCATGTTGGACGTCACACGCGACCGCAAGACCCTGCATGACATCCTCGCCTCGGCCGATGCCGTCATCGACGACCAAGTCCGGGTGCCCGACCTGGCGAGCCGACATCCAGATGTGGTGTTCTGCGCAATCACCCCGTTCGGCCAAGGCGCACCCGCCGATCTTCAGAACGCGAAGAGCATCAACGTTTTTCACGCCAGCGGCTGGGGATACCACACGCCCAGCCACCCCGACCCGGCGAAGCCACCGCTGAAGGGCCCAGGCCGCTTCCTTGCCGACTACGAGGCCGGTCTCGACGCGGCGCTGTGCGTGGCCTCGTCGTTGTTCGCTCGACTGCACCATGGAGACGGCGAGTTCATCGATCTATCGGGACAAGCGGTGCTGGTTTCGCGCGCCGACTGCATACTGGGCCGGTTCGTCACGGGCGAGATCGCGCCGGAGAACACCCGCGACGACTACGACCAGCAGGGCCCGGCGTCGTTCTTCGCATGCCGCGACGGGCACGTCTACCTGTACATGACGAGCCGAAGCCACTGGGTCCAACTCAAACAACTCATGGACCATCCGCCTTGGCTCGACGAATTCGACGATGACTGGCTCGAGTTCTCCGTGACGCCCGAGAAGGTCGAGACGTTTCACCGTGGGTTTGCGGCCTGGGTCAAGCGTCAGACGAAAAATGCCGTCGCCGATACGGCTCAACGCCTAGGGGTGCCACTGGTGCCGGTGAACGGCGCTGCCGACCTGCGGCGTTCGGCGCAGTACCGCCATCGTGGCTTCTTCCGGGACGTCGCACATCCGGTGCTCGGCACTGCGGCGTACCCCACAGTCCCATACAGAATGAGTAGCTCGCCGGTCGAGATCACCTGCCCCGCACCGGCTCTCGGACAACACACCGCGGAAGTCCTCACTGAAATTCGACCCCCTCGAAACACGATTGAGCGTCAAGTCGCCGCAACTCAAACCACCGAAGGCCTCGCGCGGTGGCCCGTTGGAAGGCGTGCGCGTCGTCGAACTCACCAAGGTGTGGGCCGGTCCGTATGCCGGCAAGCTGCTGGCATTCCTGGGCGCCGAGGTGATCAAGGTCGAGAACGCCGCCACCCCCGAGGAAATGCGTGCCTACGGTGGCACCGACATCAACCACGCTCCGTTCTTCCTAAGCATCAATCCCGAAATCCTCAGCGTCGACCTCGATATCAAGACGCCCGCAGGGCTGGATCGATTGCGGGACCTGATCGGCCGGAGCGACATCGTGATCAACAACCTGCGGCCGGGCGCAAAGGAGCGGCAAGGGCTGAGCTACGACGACCTCAAGGCCATCAAATCCGACATCATCTCGGTCTCGATCAAGATGTGGGGCAACGACGGACCGCTCGGCTATCAGACGGGCTACGCGCCATGCTTCGCCGCACTGGCGGGCCTCGCATCGGTAATCGGCTACCAGGGCGGTCCGCCACTCGGCGCGAGCATGCGCTACGGGGACTCCACGGTGGGCGCCGCCTCGGCCTTCGCCGCGGTCGCGGCGCTGCTGCATCGCGAACTGACCGGAGAAGGCCAATTCGTCGACGTGTCGGCGGTTGAGGTGCTGTCGTCGATGATCGGCGACCTGCTGCTCGAACAGAATTCGGCGGGCAGGGATCTGGGGCCCGACGGTAACCGGCATTCAGATATGGCCCCTCATGGCTGCTATCCGTGTTCGGGTGCGGACTGGATCGCGATCGCCGTCGCCGACGACGCGGAATGGCATCGGCTGTGCGACGCTCTGGGCGCAGGCATGCTCGCCAACGACCCGCGGTACGCGACATCTTCGGGGCGGATCGTGAACGCCGAGCCGCTCGATCGCGACATCGGCGAGTTCACCCGCGCACACGACGCCGCCGATCTGGCTCAGCGCTTGCGTCGTGCCGGAGTCTCTGCGAACAAGAGCGCGACCTCGATCGACGTCATCGGCGACGAACTGCTGTGGCAGCGCGGCCTGTACCGGTTCGTCAGCGACCACCGCGAGGGACAACGCCCCGTCCTGGGGCCGCCGTGGCGGATGTCGCGCGCATCGGCGCGGGTCGAGCGAGGCGCCCCGGACCTCGGTGAAGACAATGACTACGTGTTCAACGACATTCTCAAGAAGGTGACGAAGTGACAGCCACGCTCGCAGGCACCGTGGCGTTGGTCACCGGCGCAAGCAGCGGTATCGGCGCCGCGACCGCTCGGGCGCTGGCCGGGCAGGACGCGGCGGTCGCCTTGCTGGCGCGCCGTGCCGACCGACTGCACGAACTGGTGGCCGAGATCGAAGCGGCGGGCGGCACGGCGCTGGCGGTGCCTGCGGATGTGACCGACGCGGACCAGGTCGCCAGCGCCGTCGCGGCCGTCATCGGCGAGCTGGGCCGGCTCGACATATTGGTGAACAACGCCGGACTCATGCGCACGGGCGACGCCGCGGACGCACCATTGAAGGACTGGGACGATCTGGTGGCGGTCAACATCCAGGGCGTCCTGTACGCGACTCGTGCCTCGCTCCCCCACCTGATCACCGCGGCGGCGGACTCACCCCGCGGTGTCGCGGACGTCGTCACCGTCAGCTCCACCGCGGGCAGGGTGGCCCGGCCGAACACGGCCGTGTACTCGCTGACCAAATTCGGCGTCAACGCCTTCAGCGAAGGCATCCGGCAGGAGCTGATCGGCAAGCGCGTCCGCGTCGGCATCGTCGGACCGGGCACTGTGGAGACCGAGATCACCGACCACCTCCCGGCGGAGGCGCGGGAAGCCTTCAACCAGCGCACCGCGGGCATGGTCAAGCTGCACCCGGAGGACATCGCTGAAGCCGTCGTCTACATGGTCACCCGGGACCGCAGGGTCGCGGTCAACGAGATGCTGATTCGCGCCGCCGAGCAGACCTGGTGAACGACGGCGGGGTCACCGGCGACCGGATCAACGTCGCGTTCCCCGCACACCCCGCTGCCCTTCGCGACGGCGGTGTCACCTTTCTCACCAACGCATTTCACGCATCGGGTGCGCTGGGCGGACAGAACCGCGTCGCGCGGATCGCCTTGTGTGAAGAAGTACCCGGCGGCAGCACGGGTAGGAAGCTGGTCCTTGACGTCGAATATGAAGAGCCCCAGCCGGGCTTGCCCACCGAGTTGTTCGTGAAGTTCTCCCGCGACTTTGACGACCCGATCCGCGATCGGGGCCGAACCCAGATGGACTCCGAGGTGCGGTTCGCGGCACTGACGGACGCGCCCGGGTTTCCCATCTCTGTGCCGCGCGTTCAATTCGCCGACTATCACCGCGATAGCGGCACGGGTGTCTTGATCAGTGAGCGGATCCGATTCGGTGTCAACGGAATCGAGCCGCAGTACCACAAATGCCTGGATGACGAGATGCCCGATCCGCTCGAGCATTACCGCGCGCTGGTCACCGCCGTCGCCCGGCTTGCGGGTACCCATCGTTCGGGCAGACTTCCCGCCGGGTTGATAGAGCAGTTTCCGGTCGATCTACGGGGCGCCACGGTCGGCGAACCGCAACCGCTGACGCCTGGCAGGCTGCACCGCAAGCTCACCCGCCTCGCCGAATTCGCCGCCGCGCATCCCGGATTGCTTCCCGCCAACGTTCGTTCGCCGCAATTCCTGCGTCGACTGGGCGACGAGGTCCACGACGTGATACGACACGAGGACGCGATCTGGCGCCGGCTGGCCGAGGGCAGAGACTACATCGCGCTATGCCATTGGAATGCCAACGTCGACAACGCGTGGTTCTGGCGAGGCGACGATAACGATCTGCGGTGCGGGCTGATGGACTGGGGCTGCGTCAGCCAGATGAACATCGCGATAGCGATCTGGGGAGCGATGTCGGGCGCCGAAACCGACATGTGGGACAGGCATCTCGATGAACTTCTCGCGCTGGTCTGCACAGAGGTTCAGCTGTCCGGTGGCCCGAAGCTAGATGCGGAGACGCTTGCGGCTCAGGTGATGTTGTACGCGGCCTTGATGGGCGCAACGTGGCTGCTCGATGTGCCCGCGATGCTTCGCGCAAGGATCTCCGACCTCGGCCCGACGACAAGCCGGACGGATCCTCGCATCAAGGACGACGAAGGCGTCCGGGCGCCATTGCAGATGTTCGTCAACTTCCTGAACCTCTGGGAGTCAAGAGATTTCGGCAACGTCTTGGCCGAACTCCCTTGTGGCGGAAGGCCGTGACATGCCAGTCATGGGTGAAGGTGTACCTGGAAAACCGCCTCAGTCATGGTTTCGAGGAACCTGCTGTAACTGCGCACGATTGTCGAATTGCGCGGTGCCGAACGAGGCACAGCAAAGGACCATGCGTTGTCGCTCGGCTTATCCGTGCGGGAAAACCGGCCCAAGTGGCGCGGTGGTGAACCTGACGGGCACGGGCGGCAAACGCGCCGCACGCAGTCCAAACTTGGGCGTCGATTTTTGCTGATCCGGCTCGCTGTGTTCGCGTGAGGAATAGCGTTTTTGTGTCAATTTCGCCTAGTGAGAGGCGCATCGGATGAGTACGCAATGGGATATCCCGAAGAACAAGTTTGCGAGCGGCCTACTGTGTGGCGCGGTGGCGTCGGGAGTTGTGGCGGCGGCATCACTGGGTGGGGTCGGAACGGCCAACGCCACGTGCGTGTCGTTCAGCGGATTCAGCTTGGGTACCGGCTGCACGAGCAGCCTCGGCGGCTTCGCGATCGGAATCGGCGACGGCACGGAAGCGACCGCCAATGGGTTGTTGAACTTCGCGATCGCGACTGGTGCCAACACCTTCGCGACGTCGGTGGGTGCCCTCAGCCTCGCCCTTGCGGGCGGCAGCGGCTCACAGGCGTCGACCAATGGCACCCTCAACCTCGCCATCGCGGGGATCGGCTTCCCAGGTGCGCTCGGCATAGGCACGAACGTCACGGCACAGGCGGGCTCGGAGGGGGGCGGTGATTTTGGCAACGTCGCCGTTAACCTCGGCCACGCCGATGAACTGGGGCAGAGCGGCGTTTTTGCAGGTGGTAGCCCCATAGGTCGTGGTGTCTTGAACCTCGCGGTCAATCTTGGGGGCAACGCCGACGAAAATGGAGACCTATCTATGACGGCGAGCGGCATTGGGAACTCGGCAATCAATGTGTCAGGCAACCGGAACCAAGTTGTTGCCCTCGGCATCCTCAGCAACGCCACCAACCTGGGCAATCCCTTTTTCTTCCCCAACGGTAGCGACAACATCGTTATTGCGGGGGATCTCGCCGAGCCCGCGGGGGCCCTCCTGAGCGTGGCATTTAACGTCAACGGGGTGAACAACACCGTCAACGCATTCGGCCCGCTATCGATCGCTGGCGCCCTCATCGTTAGCGATCAGGAGCCGATCACCAAGGAGGGCCCGGGCATCACCGTCAGGACTCCACTTAATCCCAACCCCGCCGGCGGCAGTGTCCTCGCTGCCCGCGGCACGCAGCAAAGCCTCGTCCGGCCCAGCCTCAACTTCAGCCCCGGCAACAACGCGGTGTCTACTAGCCTCGGCGGTAGCAGCTCCAAGGCGACCTCCCCGGGTGGGTCGGCACTCAAGTCGGCTAGCGACCGGGTCACGACGTCGGTCAAGAAGTTGAGCGACACCGTCAGCAAGGTCACGCGAGGGCTCGCCGGGGGCTCCAAAGCCGCTGCGGCCAAGACCAGCAGCAGCGACGACTGACGAACATCCGGAATCGCTTGCAACAGTGCAGAGGTTGATCCTCACCTCGAACGCCCCGTGCTGAGGCGTACGGGTCGTGACCGCACGAAAGCCACGGCCCGCACGCCACCCCGACTCTCGCACGCTCAGAACGCAACTGAGGCTGAAAAGTTGGCGAGATTGGCGGCGAAAGGTGCAGTGCGCGAAGCCAGCGCACGGGAAAACGATGCGGTGCGTGGACCACTCATAGCGATACAGTCTGCCGAGTTCACGGCAGGGCCAGACCGAAGGTGGTGGCCGCAGCCAAGCGGCGATTGCAGGCGATGGCCGATCGCTGCCCCAGGTAGGTTGGGGCACTTTGCTTTTGACGACGGCATGCCGGAAACCCCGTTCTCGCCGCGACCAAGAGCATCCGCCTACGAAACCGTATTGACCAACCTGGCCGATATGGCGCACGTCAGCCGTGACGAATCACATGCCCGCCGTGGCCTACAACCCGCTTTGGCTCGCCAGCCCCGCTGCCGACTACCCGGCCGTGATTGATGCCGAGATAGCCGAGCAAGAAAGACACCGCCGCGGCGTTCTGGTCGCGAGCCAACATCTGGTTCCACCGAATGCGGCATCCCGTGCGAAAAATGTTGACTGACAACGGCAAGGGCGAAAGATTTTCACCGCACCCTGCCGACGAATGAGGCTACGCGCGCATCTACCGCAGTGACGCCGAACGCTGCCAAGAACCCAGCACCTGACTACATACCTACACCACCGCGGCCACACCGCACTCGGCCGAGCTCGCTATGGGCCCTCGTTCTCGGGATCAAGCAAGTACTTCTCGGGGTCGGGTGGCCGGGAGGGGTTGCACCTCCGGGCTCCCTCAGAACCGGGCGTGACAGTCTCCCGTCACCCGGCTCTTGCCATCTTGATCGGCAGCGGATGTGTGGTCCAGGCCCAGTGGGCGAAGAGTCCGGGCTAGTGCACAACGGCACGGTCCCACGCTCGTAGTCCCTCTCGGATGGACCGGAACCGTTTGTATTTCCGGCGGATCCAACGCAGCAGATAGGTGTTGATGCGTTTGAGGAAGCTGCTGAGCGCTGTCGGGTAGAACGCCCCGTAATAGCGCATCCCGCCCCGGATAACCGGATTGATCATCCGGGCGAGATCGGCGAAGGTGAGATCGACGCACCGGTGCAACTGCCACCCGCGCACCACCTGTCCCATCCTCTTTAAGGTATCCTCGGCGATACTGCCGTTCGGTGTCGCAGACATGGCCCTCCTGCATCCCCTCCACCCCTAGCGGCTGGTCAGGCTTGTGCGCACCGGCGCTTCCCAGAGACCGACGATCGCGTCGATGAGTCCCTCTCCTGCAACTGGCCAACTCGACCTGGCTTTCGGTCCGTGCTCGGCAAGCTCGCCTTCGTGCTCGGCGCAGGTGTGCATCAACAGATTGCGAGCCATCACGATGCGTTCGAACCGAACCCGTTTCGGAAGTTCGGGAAGGCAGTTGTTGATGCCGTTGATCGCCTGTACCAGGTGTGGCGATGCCAGCGCATCCTTGGTCACGACGTGTCGGTGGGTGGGATCCGCCATGGCCTGCGCCGCGAACCGCGCATAGAAGCTGGGAATCCCGATGTCAGCCAGATGCTCGGTCAGGGGGCAGACCAACGTCGCAACCCAGTCGCGCAGATCCGTCGAACCCGCGATCTCGTCGAGCATCCCGCCACGCAACTCTTCGATCGGGCCGCCATGCTTGCTCTCGATGGCCCGCAGCAGGTCGGTCCTCGTGCCGAAGTGGTAGCACACGGCCGCGTTGTTGCCCTGCTGCGCAGCCTCACTGATCTGCCGGTTCGACACGGCATGCATCCCGCGCTCGGCGAACAGTCGTTCGGCCGCCAGCAGGATCACCTCGCGAGTGCCGGATGATCGATCGCTGCTCAACGCTCGCGCCGCGGTCACCGGCTCAGTAGACACCCGTCCACCGGTTAAATCAAGCAGTTTATTTAAGTCGAGTAGTCGATTAGAAGCGCGGGCCGACCGCGATCCACCGGAAGGTCCCGGTTTCAGCCCTGTTCAACCCGTGGAGGCCGGGTCAGGAACACCAGGCGAAACTTGCCGATCTGGATCTCGTCGCCATCGGCGAGCACAGCAGAGTCGACCGGTTCGTGATTGACGTAAGTGTTGTTGAGGCTGTCGAGGTCGACGAGCAGGAATTGTCCGTTCTCCAGCCGAAACTCGACGTGGTGACGGCTGACGGTGGCGTCGTCGAGGAAGATATCGCTGTCTGGATGCCGGCCCGCAGATGTGACAGGTTGATTGAGCAGGAACTGGGAACCGGCGTTGGGGCCGCGTATCACGAGCAGCAGCGCCGAGCGGCTCGGCTGGCCTTGCTCGGCCGAAACGCGGGGTTCAACACCTTCGGCGGCCGGGGCGTCCAACTCGCCGAGAAGGTGGAGGGGGAACGCGTAGGTGGTGTCCCCTGTGCCTTCGTCCGGCGTCTGGGCGTTGTCGTTGCGACTCACTTGCTGTCCTACCCTGTTGGCGCTGCGGCAGGGCTAAGGCCCTCTTGGAGCGCTTCTGGGAAATTACCGCGCCGTCCCGCGTGCTGTAGTCGCTTTGCCGCAATGACCCCGGAGGATGGTTCGAGCCGAGATCGACGCGCCTTGATCTCGGGGACAAAAAAGGGACGGTAGGTAGGCCTGCTCCAGTAGCAGGGCGCCCAACTGGGGCCGGGGCTGCGGCCGGATTCGAGCCTCGACGCCGGTCAGGTTCGGTGCCCAGGCGGGCCGATCGGAGCTGTCGAGCCAACTGCCGCGAACCTATTCGTCACCGTGACCCTTTTGCCCGGCGGATGTACCCCAAATATCGTTGTCCGATAACAGATTCAATGACATCCGGCAGGTGCACGTGTTCCCGAGGTAGACATCGAGGCACCCTCCTTCTAGCGGCGTCATAATCTGTTGACGGCCCGGGGAGGATGCAGTGAGCCTTCACCGAATCGGGCAACGAGTCGGCCCGCCTGCCACGGTCAGGTCAACCAACCGGCCTCGCGCAGAAACGCCTGCGTGTGCGCGATCCGTCCGGTCAGCACCTTGGGATCGCCGGTGCACAGCATGAAAGCGGTCTGGGTGATCAGCTCGATGTCCTCGGTGTCGATCTTGGCCAGGTCCAGCGTGCCCGCACCCGGCGTCGCGACCGGTTTGGTGGGCGCGGCGGCATTGACGGCGATCCCGTCGTCGTACAGTTCGGCCGCAAGGCTTTTCGTCAGCCGGTTGAGCGCCGCCTTGACCGTGCCATAGACACCGAAGCCCGCCGTGCGATCGAAGTCGGAGAACGGTGGGCCCTCAGGCAACTCGCCACCGACCGACGTCACGTTGAGTATCCAGCCGCGACCACGCTCACGCATGGCGGGAATCGCCAGCTGGGACAAGTGCAATGGCGCCAGCACATGCATCTCCATCATCACCCGCACCCGCCGGTCGGGAAACTCATCGAGCGGACGCAGGAACGTGACGGCGGCGTTGTTGACCAGTATGTCGGGCGCCCCAACGCGTTCGACCACCTCGGTGAATAGCCGCTCGCGGTCCTCGACCTTCGACAGATCGGCCTGTATCGCGACGGCCGTGCCGCCGGCGACTTCGATCTCCTCGAGCGTCTGACGAAGGGACCCTTGATATTTGGGATCGGGTTCCATCGTGCGCGCGGTGAGCGCGACCGTCGCTCCTTCGCGGGCCAAGCGCTGTGCGATCGCCTTGCCCAGACCCCGGCTGGTACCCGTGACCAGCGCCACCTTGCCGTCACATGATCCGTTCACATGCACACCTCCTCGAGATCAGTTACGGGGTATGCCGGCAAGCTTGTCGGCGAATTTCGCCTCTGCCGCCTCCCGCAGCCGAAGCAGGTGCTCCGACGGGAACATGTCGGGTGCCAGCTTCTGGTCCTTGAGCAGCAGGCGGGCCAGCGTGACCTTATGCACCTCGGTCGGCCCGTCGGCCAGTCCGAGGACGAAGGACTCCACCAGATACGAGACGAACGGCATCTCGTGCGTCGTGCCGAGCGACCCGTGCACCTGCAGCGCGCGCGCCGACACGTCGTGAAGCACCTTCTGCATCATCGCCTTGACCGCTGAGATATCCGCGCGAACGGCCTTGTAGTCGTTGTGCTGGTCGATCTTCCACGCGGTCTGCAGGGTGAGCAGCCGGAACGCCTCGATCTCTATCCACGAATCGGCGACCATCTCTTGGACCAATTGCTTGTCCGAAAGCATGCCGCCCTGGGTGTATCGGGAGACAGCCCGCTCGCAGAGCATGTCGTAGATGCGCCGGACAAGTCCGACAGTCCGCATCGCGTGGTGGATTCGCCCGCCGCCAAGCCGCGTCTGGGCGACGACGAACGCTCCGCCGCGCGGCCCCAGCACGTGATCGGCAGGGACGCGAACGTTCTCGTAACGGACGTAGCCCTCCCGGCCACCGCCACCGAGCGCCTGGTGGCCGAGCCCGACATCACGTAGCACGTTGATGCCAGGTGTCTCGCCGGGCACGACGAACATCGAGTACCGCTCATACGGCGGCGCGTCGGGATCCGTCATCGCCATCACGATGATGAAGGATGCCATCGAGGCGAACGACGAGAACCACTTCTCGCCGTTGATGATCCAGTGATCCCCGTCCTGGGTCGCCGTGGTGGTGAACACCTTCGGATCGGCGCCGCCCTGCGGCTCTGTCATCGAGAAGCAGGACACGATTCGGTTGTCCAGCAGCGGCTCCAGGTACCGCTTCTTCAGCTCGGGTGTGCCGTAGTGCGCGAGGATCTCACTGTTGCCGGAGTCGGGGGCCTGCGAGCCGAACACGATCGGCGCGCACTCGGACCGGCCGAGAATCTCGTTCAGCAGTGCGAGTTTCACCTGCCCGTAGCCAGGACCACCCAGGTGCGGGCCGAGGTGGGTGGCCCACAAGCCGCGCTCCTTGACGATTTTCTGCAGCGGCGGAATGAGTGCCTGGCGGACCGGATCGGACAGGTCGTGGGACTCCTTGACGATCAGATCGATCGGCTCGCATTCCGAACGCACGAAGTCGTCCACCCACGCGAGTTGCTCCGCCCACGCGGGGTCGGTCGAGAAGTCCCACGCCATAGGAAATTACCGTCCTTCCGTCAGTGTCAGCGCTTCCGTCGTGCCGCGGCCTCGTCGGTGGCGTGGGTAAGCACCTGATTGCGGTTCTCGAGCTCCATGGCCACGCCGGGGCCTGCCGCGTCGGTGTTCACCTGCAGCGCGCGCTTGGTCAGCTGCACTCCCAGCGGCGCCAATTCCGCAATATGCCAAGCTAATTCCAGGGCCCGGTCCGTGAGACGGTCGGGTTCGACGAGCTCGCTCACCAGCCCGCGCCGGTCGGCCTCGGCCGCGGATACGGTACGCCCGGTCAGCATCCAGTCGGCGGCGACGCTCGTGCCGACGATCCGCGGCAGGTGGTAGCTCATCCCCATCTCGGCGCCCGACAACCCGAGCAAAATTGCGCCATTGCCGAACGAGGCCGCCGTCGAGCAGATCCGGATGTCGGACGCCAGGCACAGCGCGAAGCCCGCACCGACGCACGGCCCGTTCACCGCGGCGATGACCGGCTGCGGAAGATCCCAAATCGTCTGCGGCAGGGCGGCCATCGCCTCTTGGAACCGCAACCGGTCGATCGCCGGGTCGGACGCCTCGAGCGTCCTCGACCCGAAGTTGCGCACGTCGATACCGGAACAGAACCCGCGGCCGGCGCCCGTCAGCACGACGACCTTCGCCGACGCGTCCGCCCCGATCGTGGCGAGGGTCAGCATGAGCTCGTCGCGCATGATCTCATTGATTGCGTTGAGCCGGTCGGGCCGGTTCAGCTGCAGGACAACGACACCGGGCTGCGGCCGGTCGAAGATGAGGGTCTCGGTCACCGGGCTCAGCGTCGGGGTAGTCCGAGCACCTGAGTGGCGATGATGTTGCGCTGAATCTCCGACGTGCCGCCGGCGATGGTGCCGCCGAAGCTGCGGGCGTAGCGCTCGAACCAGCTGGCGAAATAGTGATCGAGGTTCATGTGAGCATATGGACCCGTCGTAGACGGATGCAGCAGCCCGTCCGCGCCCGCGGCGGTGAGAGCGTTCTCGAACGCCTGCCGTTCCGCCTCGGAGCCGAACAGCTTGAGCACCGACACGGAGGCGGTGTCCATCTCTCCGCGGGCGGCCCGGGCCAACGCCGCAGAACCCATGGCCCGCAGCGCCAAGTAGTCCATGATCGTCGTGGCGTACTGGTCGCGTTGCAGCTCGGTGCGTGGCCGGAAGTCGGCGATCATGTTGTCGATCCGGTCGGCGAAGCCGAGCCACATCATCGTGCGCTCATGTCCGAGCGACCCGTTGGCCACACCCCAGCCGCCGTTGAGCGGGCCGACGAGGTTCTCGGCAGGCACCCGCGCGTCGGTGAAGAAGACCTCGTTGAAGTCCAAGTTCTCCTCGCCGCACAGGTCGGCGAACGGCCGGCACACCACGCCTGGGGTGTCGGTGGGAATGATCAGCGCGCTGATCCCTTTGTGCTTGGGCGCGTCGGGGTCGGTACGCACGAAGGCCAGCAGGAAGTCGGCGTGGTGGGCGCCGGAGGTCCACACTTTCTGGCCGTTGACGACGAAGCAGTCGCCAGACGAATCGGAGGTGCGCACCGCGCGGGTGCGCAGCGACGCCAGGTCAGATCCGGCGCTTGGCTCGCTCATGCCGAGCGACGCGGTGAGTTCCGCCTTGAGCACCGGTACCGCCCAGCGGTGCTTCTGCTCCTCCGATCCGAACGAAATCAGCGACGCTGCAACGATGTTCACACCCTGTGGATTGAGGCTGTGGTAGATCCGGCGTCGGCACAGCTCGTCGAGGTGGACGAACTGCTGTAGCACGGTCGCGTTGCGGCCGCCGAATTCCGCAGGTTGTGCGGGCAGCAGCCAGCCGTTGTCGAACAGCAGCCGCTGCCAGTCGCGCGCCCATTGCGGCATATGCGACACCGACGTCGGCCGTTCCAGTGTCAGCGCCTCCGACGGCAGGTGCTCGTCGAGGAACGCCGCGAACTCGGCGCGGAACTCCTCGACGTCGGAATCAAAAGTCAGCTGCATGGAATTCCTCCGCGATGATCGCGCGATGTTCCGCCGCCCCGCCAAGCAACAGTTCGCCGGCCTTGGCGCGCTTGAGCGCGAACTGCAAGTCGTTCTCCCACGTGAATCCCATGGCACCGAACAACTGCAGGCCATGGCGGAACACCACCGCCTGGCACTCCCCCGCAGCTGCCTTGGCCATCGCGGCCGCCAATCGGCGGCGTGGATCATCGGCCGAAATGGTCAGCGCGGCAAAGTAAGACAGCGCTCGGGCGCGCTCGGTGGCGACGTGCATGTCGACAGCCTTGTGTTGGACGGCCTGGAACGACCCGATCGCCACGCCGAACTGCTGACGCTGCTTGACGTGCTCGAGCACCAGGTCCAGGATCCGCTGGCACGCCCCGACGGTGGTGATGGCCATGCCGGTGAGCGCGACGTGACGGGCCTTCTCCGCGTCGACATGCACGCGAACGTCGTCGGCGACGTGCACGCCGGCGAACGACACCTCGGCGATGTGCAATACCGGGTCGAAGACCTGGGTTCGCCGGACTGCCACGTCACCGCTGTCAACGACGAAGACTCCGGCATCGGTGACGACCGCGAGCCGCTGCGCGCGGTCGCCGTCGAGGACATGATGCGCCGTTCCGTCGAGCACCCACCCGTCGGCGTCGCGATGCGCGGTGACGCCGCTGTATATCGCGGTGCCCGCGTGCTGCGGGTCGAATCGGTCGCCTGCGAGCGGTGCGAACTGGGTCAGCGTCGCCAGAAACGGCGTCGGATCCGTCGCCCGGCCAAGCTCCTCCAACACGATCGCCAGCTCAACCGCGTGCTCGGGGTCGGTCAGGTCTGTCCAGCCGGCATCGATGTAGGTCTGCCACAGCGGTGCCGGATCGACACCGTTTTCGGCGATGCTGCGAACCAGCGTGGGCGGGCACTGTTTGGTCACCGCATCGCGCACGGTCTCCTGCCACAGCCGCTGATCGGCGTCGAACTCCAGTAACACCAGGCCTCCCGGGAACCTCGTCAACACGCAGTCGAGTCGTCCGAGAATACCATTCTCCTTAGATGCTGTAATCGTTCTCGTGATTCGACTACCACGTTTCGCGGTCCGCACGCCATGCGACTGACCAGCACACACCCTGACCTGCGCAGGAGTAAGCGATTCGCTGAGAACTAGATTCTTGCTATCGAAGAACAACGCTTTACACTAAGAAGGATCCGGCGCGCTTCGCGCGGCGCTCGAGTGCGCTCACGTCGGCCGGATGACATCGGAGGACAGCTTTGGTGATGCAACACCAGGACGGGACGAAGACGCCCGTCATCGATGCCAGCGTGCACATCTTCAGTAAGTCGAACAAGGACTTGCGCAGCTTCCTTCGCGAGCCCTTCAAGAGCCGTGGGTTCCCCGACTACGAGATGGACTGGTATGGCGCGCCCGGTGGCGAGTACGCGCGTGGCACCGAGGGCGATCGGCGTTACCCCGGGTCGGACCCCGAATTCGTCGGCGGCCAGCTATTCGCCGAGCGTGCGGTCGACGTCGCGATCCTGCACCCGATGACCCGCGGCATCATGCCGGACCGCCACCTCGGCACCGCTATCGCGGCGGCACACAACGAGATGCTGGTGTCGCGCTGGCTCGAAGACAACCCGTACGCGGATCGTTTCCGCGGCACCATCCGGGTCAACCCCGACGACATCACCGGCGCCCTGCGCGAGGTCGCGAAATACCAGGACCACCCGCGTGTGGTGCAGATCGGCGTCCCGCTGCAGTCACGTGAGTTGTACGGCAAGCCGCAGTACTGGCCGCTGTGGGAGGCGGCCGCCGCGGCGAACCTTCCGGTTTCGGTGCACATCGAGGTCGGTGCGGGCGTCCAGTTCGCGCCGACGCCGTCGGGGGTGCCAAGGACCTATGAGAACTACGTCAGCTTCATGGCCCTGAACTACCTGTATCACCTGATGAACCTGATCGTCGAAGGGGTATTCGAAAGGATGCCCACGTTGAAGTTCGTCTGGGCCGACGGGGCTGCCGACCTGCTCACGCCGTTCATCTGGCGGATGGACTGCTTCGGCCGTCCCCACCTCGAGCAGACGCCGTGGGCGCCGAAGATGCCGAGCGACTACCTGCCCGGCCACACCTATTTCGTCCAGGGCGCCATGGACGGCCCCGGCGACACCGAGTTCGCAGGGGAATGGTTCGGCTTCACCGGCAAGGACGACATGGTGATGTACGGATCGAGCTATCCGCACTGGCAGCTCAACGAGCTGAAGGTGCCCGCTTCGTATTCCGACGAACAGCGAGACAAGCTCTGCTGGCGAAACGCCGCCGAGCTGTACGGCATAGACGTCGGGGCCGGCGTCAGCGCACAGTAAGAAAAGACTTCGCGAGCAAGGAGACCACGATGACGGTCACAGTGACAGAGCGGAAGCCCGCCGCGGAGCGAATCGCCGTGCGGTGCGTCGACTCCGACGTGCATCCGGTGCCCAAGAGCGGGGTGTTGGCGCAGTACATCCCTGAGCCATGGCGCAGCAAGTACTTCATGCCACGCCGAATCGGCGAGCAGATCTACTATGACGCGCCCGATTACGCGCACGCGTACGCGATGCGGGTGGACACCTTTCCTGCTGACGGCGAGTTCGCGGGCAGTGATCCGGATCTGGCCTTCAGGCAACTGATCATGGAGGCCGGCGCCGACATCGCGATCCTCGAGCCTGCCGCCTACCCGGCGCGCTTCCCCGAGGCCAACCACGCGATGAGTTGTGCGCTCAACGACTGGCAGGCGAACCACTGGCTGGACGGCCACAACAACTGGCACGAACGTTGGCGTGGCTCCATCTGCGTCGCGGTCGAGGCGCCCGAGGACGGCGCCAGGGAGATCGAGCGCTGGGCCGGGCATCCCTACATGGGCCAGATCCTGATCAAGGCCGAGCCGCGGCCGTCATGGGGCGATCCGAAGTACGATCCGATCTGGGCTGCGGCCACCAAGAACGACATCACGGTGAGCTGTCACCTGTCCCGCGGCCACCACGAGGAGCTGCCGATCCCTCCGGTCGGATTCCCCAGCTACAACCACGATTTCATGGTCACCTACTCGCTGCTGGCGGCGAACCAGGTGATGAGCCTGATCTTCGACGGGGTCTTCGACCGCTTCCCCACGCTGCGAATCGTGTTGGTGGAACATGCATTCACGTGGATCCTGCCGCTGATGTGGCGGATGGACGCGATTTACGAGGCCCGCAAGTCCTGGGTGGACATCAAGCGCAAGCCGTCCGAGTACGTCAAGGACCACATCAAGTTCACCACCCAGCCGCTGGACTACCCGGAGGACAAGACGGAGCTGACGCGCGCCTTCGAATGGATGGAGTGCGAGAAGATCCTGCTGTTTTCGTCGGATTACCCGCACTGGACGTTCGACGACCCACGCTGGCTGGTGAAGCATCTGCCCGAGCACGCCAGGGAGGCCGTGATGTTCCGCAATGGCATCGCGACGTATCACCTACCCGAGACGGTTCCGGCCCTCGAGGGCCAGGTTCGGGTGTTCTGAGTTGACGAACACGGAGAAATCGCCTCGGCTGGCGCAGGGGCGTGAGCATGTCGTCGCCACGGTCGACGAGATCCCGCCCGGCACACACAAGTTGGTGCCGATCGGACGGCATGGAGTCGGGGTCTACAACGTCAACGGCACGTTCTATGCCATCGCGAACTACTGTCCGCACGAGGGCGGTCCGCTGTGCTCGGGCCGGGCGCGCGGTCGCACCATCGTCGACGAGGGCGTGCCGGGCGATGCGGTGATGGTGCGTGACCTCGAGTACATCTACTGCCCGTGGCATCAATGGGGTTTCGAGCTGGCGACAGGAACCACGGCGGTCAAACCCGAGTGGAGCATCCGCACCTACCCGGTGAGAGTGGTCGGCAAGGACGTGTTGGTGCAGGCTTGACGTCCTCCCCGGACTGAGTCCAGGGATTCCAACCCATTCCATCGGCTTACGCGGCAGGAGTAGTGAGTTGAGGTTCACGGTTCGCAGACCGCCCAACGGCGAGGTCTCCCCGTGCTGTCACCGCCCGTCCGGCGGCGATGTTGCGTGCAGCGTTGACGTCGGCGTTGCACCGGCCTGCAATGCAGGCCTCGCACTCGAAGACCGCTTGGCTCTTGCGGTTTCCGGGTGCGATGCGCCCGCAGGCGGAGCAACGTTGCGACGTGTAAGCAGCCGGGATCTGTTCGACCCGGCCGAAAGCCTTGTTCCGCAAACGTGTGACCGGCTTGCTCCAGCCACTTCGTCTGATCGCGCGGTTGAGCCCACGTTTCTGAGCGACTCCCGCCCCCGGGTGCGCGACGGTGCCGCGCGCAGACCGGGTCATCGCCCGCACGTCGAGCTTTTCGACTCTGATCACGTCGAACCGCCGCGCCAGGTCGGTGCTGATTTTCTCGACCCAGTCGTTACGCCGGTCCCTCTCGCGGGCGCTGAGCTTCGCGATCGCGAGTTTCGTCTTCTGGCGACGACGGGAACCGCGCTTGGCGCGCGCGAGCCGGTGCTGCAACACCTTCAACCGTTTCGACTCACCCGGGGTAAGCAGGGGTGCATGGAGCATTTCTCCGGTGGACAGTGCGACCGACACGGCAACGCCGCGGTCAATGCCGACAACACTGCCATCGCCGGGACCCGCGATCGGGCGGGGGATTTGTGCGAGTGCGACATGCCAGCGGCCAGCCCGATCACGGGTGACGCGGTAGGACTTGACATCTTCTGGCACTGGTCCCGACACGCGGAACCGCACCCAGCCGACCTTGGGCACCCAGACCTGACCGAAACGTCGGTTCAGCCGCTCGACATGACGCGGCTTCACACCGACCTGCCGAAACCCTTCATGCACACCGGCGTTACGCCACGTCGGACGGCGATGCGTGCCGGCGAAGAAGTTCTTCATCGCCTGCGCGAAATCCCGCAGCGCTTCCTGCTGCACTGTCTGACTTCCGGTCCGAAGCCACGCGTACTCAGCCCGCGCCTCCGTCAACTGCGCGGCCTGCTCGAGATAGCGGGGAGCCTGGCGGCCGGGTTGCCAGTGCCGTTGCTGCTCCACCGCGAGATTCCACACGTACCGCGCGTGCTGACAGTGCGCCAACATCGCCTCCTCCTGCTCGGGGGTCGGCAACAGTCGGAACCACGACATATCCGCACCGTAACCACCGCCACCGACATCCCGGACTGGGGCAGGCCCACTTCCCTCTGGATCGGCTTCCTCGCCGCACCGAAATCGACTGTTTCCAGCCGAAGGACACTCCGATGACTCCTCCGAAGACGGACGCTCAAGCGTCCGCAGGACCCAAGCTCAAGCGGGGTGAGACGACGTTCGAGATCAACGGCGGCAACGTCGTCTACGAGATTCTCGGCAAGGAAGGCGAATTCATCGCGCTGACGCCGGGCGGCCGGTTCAGCAAGGACATCGAGGGATTGCGGCCTCTCGCACAGGCACTGGTCAAGGGCGGCTACCGGGTGCTGCTGTGGGATCGGCCGAACTGCGGGAAGTCCGACGTTCAGTTCTATGGGCAGAGCGAGTCCCACATGCGCGCGGAGACGCTGCATGCGCTGATCACCGGGCTGGAGATCGGACCGTGCATCCTTGCAGGCGGTTCGGGCGGCGCCCGTGACTCGATGTTGACCACGATGCTCTATCCGGAGATCGTGCGAAAGCTGGTGGTGTGGAACATCGTCGGCGGCGTCTACGGGACATTCGTCCTTGGCTCGTTCTACATCGTGCCGAGCATCCTTGCGGTACGGGGCACCGGGATGACGGGCGTGGCACGCGTCAGCGAATGGAAAGAGCGAATCGCCGAGAACCCCGCCAACGAGGGCCGTCTGCTGTCATTCGACTCCGACGAATTCCTCACGCTGATGTTGCGCTGGCTCAACGCATTCGTGTCGAAGCCGGGGCAGACCATCCCAGGCGTGCCCGACGAGATGTTCGACAACATCAAGGTGCCGACGCTGATCATCCGCGGCGGCGAAAACGACCTGGATCACCCCAAGCGGACGTCATTGGAGGTGAGCTGCCTGATCAAGGGCTCCAAGCTCATCGACCCGCCGTGGCCCGAGGACGCGTGGGAGCGTGCCAGCGAGGCTCGTGCGCAGGGAAAGGTCAAGCGCTTCAACATGTTCGACACTTGGGTGCAGGCCGCGCCCGCGATCCTGAAGTTCCTGGACGGCTAGATGACGTTATGTCGTGCGGATGTGCACTTCGCAGTTGAGAGACGCCTCGAGGGCGGTGTGAACGCGGCTTTCGGGGACGCGCTCCAGGTCCGCCTTGCGCAGCGTCACGTGCACCACGTCCCAGCCGTCGTCGCCGGGCACCCGTTCGATATCGCCGGTAAGCCCGAGGCATGCCAGCACACCGTGGGCATCGTCGTCGGTGCCGCGGCTGATGAAGGTCACCACCCCGGGGATTGGGGTTGTACCGAACGCCTTGGCGCACAAGCCGACCGCGACGCGCTGGAGCTCGTCGGGTTCGTCACCGGCGATCAACAGCTCCACCTCGCGGCGCTGCGGCGGCAGGGCGGCGAGATCGTTCTCCACCAGCTCGATACCCGCCGCGGCGGTCAACTCCCGGAGGCGTGCCATGCCGTCGCTTAGCTGCATGGGTGCGAGTTCACCGGCCCGGTCGACACCGACCCGCACCACCGCCGTCCTCATGTCCGTCAGCCTATCCGCGGGCCGGAAGGACCTCCCATGACCTCCACCGCAACCGATCTCACCGTCGCCGCCTGGCCCGGCTGTGCGCCGCGGCTGCTGCGCCTGGCACAGGCGGCAGCAGAAGACTTCGCCGAATATGCGCAGGCAGGGGGCTATCGGCGGGTCATCGACGCCGACGCGCTGTTGGGGCAAGTCGACCTGTCCGGACTGCTCGGACGCGGCGGCGCGGCGTTTCCAATGGGAAGCAAGCTGCGCACCGTGCGGGATGCCGGCCGCCGCGGCGTCGACACGGTTGTCGTCGCGAACGGCGAAGAGGGCGAACCGGCATCGGTGAAGGATCGCTGGCTGCTGCGCAACCGGCCGCATCTGGTGCTCGACGGGCTGCGCATCGCCTCCGCGATAGTCGGAGCAAGCCGTGCGTATGTGTACGTCTCCGACCAACAATCGGCCACCGCGGTGGCAGCTGCACTCGGTGAACTCAAGCCGGAGACGTTCGGTGCGACTGCCGTCAACGTAGTCACCGTCGAACCCACTTACGTGGCAGGCGAGGAAACGGCCGCCGTCCGCCGAATCAACGGCGGACCGGCGAAACCGACCGACAAGCCGCCCCGACCCTTCGAGCAGGGAGTGTCGGGACTTCCGACGATGGTGAGCAACGTCGAGACGCTGGCCGACCTGCCCTTCATCCATGAGCACGGCTCGGACGGGTTCCGCGCGGTCGGCACGTCGATGTCACCGGGCACATTCCTCGCCACCATCACAGGCGGCGGTCGGCCCGCGGCATTGTACGAGATTCCGCATGGCGCAGCGTTTTCCGATCTGCTCACGCTGCACGGGCTGGCGGCCGACGCGGTGCGCGGGGTGTTGATGGGTGGCTATTTCGCCGGCCTGCTCAACACCGACATCCTCGACGCGACGCTCGACCACGAGAGCATCCGCAGGCTCGGCAGCGGCCTCGGGTGCGGCGCGATCTCGATCCTCACCGAGGACTGCCCCGTCGCCGTCGCCGCGTCGGTGATGTCTTACTTCGACCGTGAGAACGCCGGTCAGTGCGGATCGTGTTTCAACGGCACAGCGGCGATGGCCGCCGTGACGTCTGCGCTGCGCGACGGCGTTGCCACCAAGGAAGACTTGACACGCCTGGAGCGATGGTCGGTCGTCCTGCGCGGCCGCGGCGCCTGCGGCACCCTCGACGGGGCCACCAACGTCGCCGCCAGCCTGCTGCTGCGGTTCCCCCAATTGGTCGCGCGCCACCTCGCGAACGACTGCCCAGCGTGCCGGACCGGCGCCTTCGACGCCCTGCGGCCCTACGAAGTGGAGGCGGTGGCTCAATCGTGAGTGACGGCTTGAGGATTCGTCTCGATCGGACGATGTGCGACGGGTTCGGTATCTGTGCCAAGCACGCACCGGAGTACTTCTCGCTGGACGATTGGGGCTACGCGTCGCTGATCGGCGACGGAACCGTGCCCGAGAAGGACCGTGCTGCGGTGATGCGGGCCCTGCTGGACTGCCCAGTGCACGCCATCATCTACATGGGTGAGCACCGGCCGTCCAGTGACGGAGCGGCGCATCACGATCCGCAGGAATCGCCCGAACCCGAGCCGAAAACCGATGATAACGAAGCGATTTCGGGATTCGTCCGGTGACACGACCTCTTCCCCAACTCAACGCGCAGAATGAGTTCTTCTGGACGGCGGGCGCAGACGGCGTCCTGCGTATCCAGGAGTGCGGTGATTGCGAAGCGCTGATCCATCCGCCGCAACCGGTGTGCCGGTACTGCCGCAGTCGCAACATGGGTGTGCGCGATGTCTCCGGCAAGGCCACCCTGACCGCGTTCACCGTGAACCATCGGTTCGGCTTCCCCGACCTGCCGCCGCCGTACGTGGTGGCTCAGGTCGCCGTCGTCGAGGACCCGCGAGTTCGGTTGACCACCAACATCGTCGACTGTGAACCCGATGAGCTGAAGCTGGGGCAGACGCTCGAAGTCGATTTCGAGAAACTCACCGACAACGCTGGAGCTGTTTGGCTGCCGGTCTTCCGTCCGTCCGCGGACAAGCAGCTCGCTCCGCTGCCCGATGACGAGATCGCCCCCACGGATTTCGGCCGCCATGTGCGTTCGCCGCTTACCACCGAGAAGTTCGAGGAGCACTCTGCCATCACCGGCATCGGCGTCTCCCGCCTCGGGCGCCGGCTGATGGTGCCGCCGCTGTCGCTGACCATCGATGCGTGCGAAGCCGCGGTCGCAGACGCCGGATTGACATTCGAAGACATCGACGGGCTGTCCACTTACCCGGGACTCGACATCGCGGGCATGGGCGAGGGCGGGGTGTCCGCGCTGGAGGGCGCATTGGGTTTACGCCCGACGTGGATCAACGGTGGCATGGACACCTTCGGGCCAGGCGGCTCGGTGATCGCGGCCATGATGGCCATTGCGACGGGCATGGCCCGACATGTGCTGTGCTTCCGCACACTGTGGGAGGCGACGTTCCAGCAGCTGATGAAGGAAGGCAAAATGGCCCCGCCAGGGGGCGCCCGCACCTCCAGCTGGCAGATGCCGTTCGGCGCCACGTCGGCGGCCCACACGTTGGCACTCAATGCGCAACGCCACTTCGATCGCTACGGCACCACCAGGGAAACCCTCGGCTGGATCGCGTTGAACCAGCGCGCGAATGCGGCGCTGAACCCGACGGCTATCTACCGCGATCCCATGACGATGGATGACTACCTCGACGCCCGAATGATCACCACCCCGTTCGGCTTGTACGACTGCGACGTCCCATGCGACGGCGCGGTCGCGGTGGTCGTCTCGGCCGTCGACGTCGCCAAGGACATGCCCAGAAAGCCGGTGCTGTTCGAGGCGGTGGGCACCCAGATCATCGAACGCACCGACTGGGACCAGACCACGATGACGCACGAGCCACAGGTGCTGGGCCAGTCCGTACACCTGTGGTCGCGAACGTCATTGCGGCCGAAGGACGTCGATGTTGCCGAGCTGTACGACGGCTTTACGTTCAACTGCCTGTCATGGTTAGAGGCGCTCGGCTTCTGCGGTATCGGTGAGGCCAAGGACTTTCTCGACGGCGGCACGGCGATCTCCCACGACGGCGTGATTCCGCTGAACACCCACGGCGGCCAGCTCTCGCATGGCCGCACTCACGGCATGGGCCTGATCCACGAAGCCGTCACCCAACTTCGCGGTGAGGCCGGTGAGCGTCAGGTGAAGGACGCCCGCGTCGCCGTGGTCAGCAGCGGCGGCCTCACGCCGAGCGGAGCGATCTTGTTACGGACGGACGCATGAGCGGAACGGCACCGCGTCCACGCGTCGTCCTCGTCGACGGCGTGCCCATGTCTGGACTCGTCGCCGAGGCCCCAGATCCACGCGCCGTCATCGTCGCATTTCACGGAGGGGCAAGCACCGCAGCGTATTTCGACTGTGCCGGGCATCCGCGGCTGTCGATGCTGCGCGCCGGCGCGGGGGTCGGCTACACCGTGGTGGCTCTGGACCGGCCGGGCTACGGCGCCTCGGCGCCCTATCCCGATGCGGTGCAGCGCCCGGAGCAACGCGTCGCACTGGCCTACGGGGCGGTCGACAAGATCCTCGGAGCGAGTCCGCGCGGTGCCGGTCTGCTTCTACTCGGCCACTCCGCCGGATGTGAGTTGGCGGTGCGGATGGCCGCCGACGAGCGCGCCGAACAAGCAAGCGTCATTGGTCTCGAATTGGCGGGCACAGGTGTGGAATACCACCCCGCGACGGCGGAGATCCTGAAGACCGCGACCGCTACCGAGCGGCCCAAGGGTCTGCGCGACATCCTTTGGCAGCCCGCAGACCTGTATCCGAACGACGTCTTGTCCGGCATGACGAACTCGACGTCCGGCGCCACGTACGAGGTCGACATGACCAAAAAGTGGCCGCAACAGGACTTTCCCGCGCTTGCTGCGCGAGTGAGCGTGCCCGTGCAGTTCACGGTCGCCGAACACGAGCGGGTGTGGCGGTCCGATCCGCAGACACTCGCGGAGATCGGCGCGATGTTCAGCTCGGCGCCGCGGTTCGTGATCAACGAACAGGCCGGCACGGGACACAACCTGTCCCTTTCGCTCAGGGCCGCCGACTACCACGCGAAGGTGTTGTCGTTCGTCGGGGAATGTGTTGCAGCGCAACAGGGCACATCGAAGGAACTGGAGGCGGGTTGATGCGCGTCGGATTCATCGGATTGGGCAGCCAGGGCGGCCCCATGGCGCGGCGGATCGTTGAGGGCGGCTACGAGACGACGCTGTGGGCGCGCAGAGCGGCCAGCCTCGAACCGTATGCGGACACCGCCGCGAAGACCGCGGGCTCCCCTGCCGAACTCGCCGCCGCCAGCGACCTGGTCTGCCTGTGCGTCGTCGGCGACGACGACGTCCGAGAGGTGCTGTACGGCGAGACCGGAGTACTTGCCGGCCTGGCCTCCGGGGGAATCGTCGCCATCCACAGCACCGTGCACCCCGACACCTGCAGGGAGATCGCCGAGAGGGCTGCCGCACAACGGGTTTCGGTGATCGACGCCCCGGTCAGCGGTGGGGCGCCTGCCGTGGAGGAAGGCAAGCTGCTGGTCATGGTCGGTGGCGATGAGGACGTCATCGAGCGGTGCCGTCCGGTGTTCGCCATCTACGCCGACCCGATCGTGCATCTCGGCCCGTTGGGCAGCGGGCAGGTCACCAAGATCCTCAACAACCTGCTCTTCACCGCCAACCTCGGCAGCGCGTTGAGCACCCTCGACTTAGGCGAGTCCCTCGGCATTCCCCGCGTCCGCCTCGCCGAGGTCCTCAATGGCGGGTCCGCCACCAGCAAGGCGCTCGGGAGCATCGCCATTTTCGGGGGCACCGTCGAGGGCCTTGCGCCGATCGCAGGTGCGCTGCTGCAGAAGGACGTTCGGCACGCGGCCAACATCGCGGCCAACGCCTCGGCTCCCGAGGGTTCCGTGTTCAGCGCGGCCGACACCGCGCTGAAGTCGATGGATCATCCACGTTGAGTCGGGTCGGGTTCGTCGGAGCGGGCCGCATGGGCGCACCCATGGTGCGCCGCCTCGTCGAGGCCGGCCACGAGGTCCGCGCGCTCGGCAGATCAGTCGAGAAGCGGCACGCCGTAAGCGAACTCGGCGCGCAGCCGGTCACCGACTTGGCCGACGTCGCTGCAGGCGCCGACATTGTCATCGTCTGCGTGTTCACCGACGACCAGGTGCGGCAGGTCTGCTTGGAAAGCGATCTGCTGTCCACGATGGGAGCCGAAGCTTCGCTCGTCATCCACACCACCGGGAGCCCGCGCACAGCGGAGACGATCGCCGCCGAGGCCGAGTCGCACGGCATCGGGCTGGTCGACGCGCCGGTCAGCGGCGGTCCGCACGACATCGCCGCTGGGCAGTTGACGCTGTTTGTGGGCGGCTCCCACGTCGTCGTCGAGCGCGTCCGTCCCGTGCTGGCCAGCTACGGCGATCCCATCCTTCACGTCGGCGCGATCGGCGCCGGGCAAGGCGTCAAGCTGGTCAACAACACACTCTTCGCCGCGCAGATCGGGCTGCTGCACGAGGCTGTGCGACTCGGCGACCGGCTCGGTATCGACGAGCAGAGGCTGCTTGACGCGATCGGTCACGGCAGCGCGGCGAGCCGAGCGGCGAGCATCGTCGGTGCCCGTGGATCGGTCGACGCGTTCATCGACATGGTCGGCGAGTTCGTCGGCAAAGACGTCGCCGTGGTGCGTAAGACCGCGGCCGCACTGGGCAGCGATCTCGGGCTCCTCGACGACGTCATCAACGCAGGGTTTCAGGGGTAAATCGATGAAACGCCTCGTCGTACTCAGCCCATTTCGGTGTGTATGGACAACGAAACTGTTAGCGTTACAGTTAGAGCGTCGAGCGTAACGCTACCGGCCATCAGCCAGCCGCGAAGGAGGAGTTCATGACCAAGCCCAAATTGGTATTCAATCCCGTTTCGCAGGATTACTTCGACAACCCGTACGAGATCTACGAGCGGATGCGGGACGAAGCACCCGTCTACTACGACGAGGTAGAGGACTTCTATGCGCTGACCCGGCACGCGGACGTGGCCGCGGCCTTCAAGGACTACGAGTCGTTTTCGTCGGCCCGCGGGTGTGACCTGTCGATGGTGCGGACCGGCGAGGTTCCGCAGAAGTCGATCATTTTCATGGACCCGCCCGACCACCGCCATATGCGCAGCCTGCTGAACAAGGCGTTCACCCCGCGGGCCATCCAGTCGCAGCGCGAGACGGTTATTGAACTCGTCGAGCATTACCTGAGCAAGGCAGATCCCGACCACTTCGACGTGGTGCAGGACTTCTCCGGCCCGTTCCCGGTGGAGGTCATCACCCGGATGGCCGGCGTGCCCGAGGAGTTCCGTCAGCAGGTCCGGCACTGGATCGACACCAGTCTGCAGCGCGACCCGGGTCAGATCGACTTGAGTGAAGCGAACATGCAGGCCAACATCGACTCGGCCGTCTACTACTACGGGCTGGTCCAGGAACGGCGCGAGAACCCCCAAGACGACATGATCAACCGCCTGATCGCCGCGGAGGTCCCCGGCGAAAACGGCGAACTGCGCAAGCTCGACGACATCGAGATCACGGGTTTCTTAACGCTATTGGGCGGTGCGGGCGCGGAGACCGTAACCAAACTGGTGGGCAGCGCGGTGGTGGAGTTCGCCCGGCATCCCGAGCAGTGGCAGAAGCTGCTCGACGACCGCAGCAAGATTCCGGACGCGGTCGAGGAGTTACTGCGCTACGTCGGCCCGGTGCAATACAACGTCCGCTACAGCATCAAGGACGTCGAACTGCCCAGCGGCATCGTCCCGGCCAACAAACCGGTCTTCCTCATGGGTGCCGCCGCGAACCGTGATCCCCGCGCGTTCGAGGACGCGGAGACGTTCGACATCACCCGCGACCGCAGCCAGGCGCAGAACCTCGGGCTCGGCTACGGCATCCACAGTTGCCTCGGTGCCGCGCTGGCCCGCATGGAGAGCGCGATCGCGCTCGAGCGACTGCTCGACTTCATGCCTCGCTACGAGGTCGACTTCCACGGCCTGGAACGCGTGCACATGCAGAACGTCGCCGGCTACCATCATGTGCCCGTAAAGGTGTTCCGGTGACACAGAAAGTCGTTGTCGACTTCGGCCTGTGCGAAAGCAACGGGGTGTGCATGGGCATCATCCCTGAGGTATTCGACCTCGACGACCAGGATTACCTGCACATCCTGCAGGACGAAGTCACCCCGGAAAACGAGCAGCTGATCCGCGAAGCGGTCCGCCAGTGCCCGCGGCAGGCCATCTCGATCGCCGACGAGTGACGCGCGGCCAGATGCGATTCGTCTTTGTGCACGGCGGTTTTCACGCCGCGTGGTGCTGGGAGCGGACGATTGCCGAGCTGGAACGGCTGGGCCATGACGGCGTCGCCGTCGACCTCCCTGGGCACGGCGCACGGGTCGATGAGGAGTCGACGCTCGCCAACCGCCGCGACGCGATCGTCTCGGTGATGCGGCCCGGCGACGTTCTCGTCGGCCACTCGGGCGGTGGCTTCGACGCGACGTTGGCCGCGGATGCCGCCCCGGATCTCGTCAGTCACATCACCTACCTCGCCGCGGCGCTGCCACGGGAAGGGCGGACCTATCCCGAGGCGATGGCGATGCGTGACAACGAGGACGGCGAGTTCGAGGCCGACGTCGGAGAAATGTTGGGGTACTTGAAATTCGACGACGACGGCGCGATGTGGTTCGCCGACTTCGAGGGCGCGTGGAAGTACTTCTATCACGACTGCGACGAAGCGACCGCCCGCTGGGCTTTCGAGCATCTCGGCCCGGAACGGTTCGGCGACACGACCGTGACACCCGTGTCGGTGCCCACGTTCTGGGCGGCCGACCTCCCCCGCAGTTTCATCCGCTGTCTACAGGATCAGTCGATGCCACGTTGGCTGGCCAATACGGTCAGCCGCCGACTTGGCGTGGAGCAGTTGACGATCGATACGTCGCACTCGCCGTTCCTGAGCCGTCCACGCGAGGTGGCGGAGCTACTCGTGCACGCGACGACGACGAACCCCGTAGGTCCGCTCGTCCCGAACTGATGCACGTTGAAATGGAATGCCGCGTCGTTACGTGCAAAGCGTAATAGGTTGTCCCACAGCAGATCCCAGTTGCACATCGCATATCTTGACCGTGGTTTGACCGTGCCTCGGCGACATTATCTCGCTTCCGGTCTAGCTATCCCGCGCTATTGCCGTAGTGCTGGGCGGATGACTGACTGACGGGCTGCCGGCACCGCTGCCTCAGCACTCGGCAGCATGGGCCGTGCCAGTGGCTGGACGGCGAGCGGGTTAAAGGGTGCGACTTTCCCTCCACCCTCAACCGAGGCATCGTGCCTCAGTTTGTCACCTGTCGCATCGTGCGGCAGTACGTCAACTGGGGCGCTATGTCCCAGTTGACGTCACGCTCCGCATTGATATGGACCGGTGATCCAACCATTCTCGAAATGAGTTATTGCCATCCGGCTCGTCACTCAGAATCTTTACGTCGATTGGCTCGTTGTTGAGATAGCCGGGAGATCTACGCCGCCTGCCTCAATCAAGGCGTCTTCCGAATCCGGCGAAACCTGGGTTTGCGATTCGGTTCTTTCGGTTCCGGAATCTATTTCGCCACTATCAGATCCTTTACCCGATACTGCGGCTATCCTTCGCGTGATCCTGCCGTGAGTTTGGTCTAGATCTGTTCCCACGATTTAACCGAAATATCCAGCTCCACAGTCGATTTCGTCGAGATGCCAGCGCAGTCCAGCCTATCTCTCGTCGCCGCGAGTACGACTGCTGGCGGTACGTTGTCGTCAAATCCGATGGCGAGCACACGTTTCTCCATGCAATCCGCAGCCTCTGCCAACTGGCCGATGCGTCGCGGTGCCGCAGGCGGACTCCCCGAGCCACGTGCCGGTCTCTATGGTGTCGGGCTCGTCGCGGCGAGCCATCCTGATCATGCCGACGAAGTCGCCGTCACAAACTATCCCGTACATCAGGGTGCTTGTCGGTCCACGGAGCCCGCCGTAGCTTGCCCGGTCGAACTCGCGAAAGGCTTCCCGGCGCGCCTGCGACCAGCCGCCCGGCGCCTTGACCGGTGGCATCACCTCGTCCGGCTCCGTCTCGGCGATAACCACGGCCGACAACGGCTCGAGGATCTGCTCGTCAACCGGCGTCAGCCGCACATTGCCCGTCACGAGGCGCAGCGTGCTCGCCAGTGCCAACCGCGGCCAGCCAACTACATGATTTCGTCCGAGGCCGCCCAACCTGCGTCCGGTTCGCTGTCTTGACGCCCGTCGAGCGTTCCATGCCAACGCGCTACGCTTTTGCCAGGCGATCGAGCGCGCGTCCACCTCAGGACAGCACAATCATAATCTTTCGCTCCAGATCAGGGAGAATTCGCGCAAATAGTCTTTATCAGGCTGGTTTCCGACACTACAATCAGGGTCTTAGATTTACCAGATCGCGCATAGCGAACATAGTTGACACATCGGAAATATTGCTCAACGTCTCGGACAGTTGGCTGACTGGCGAGGAGGGTGGTGCAGTGGTCGGTTTGCCATTGGACGATTTCGAAGTCGAATACAGCCACTTCCCACCGATCGAGGATTACGCGTTTCTGTCTGACTGCGACACGACGGCGCTTGTCGCGCCCGACGGGTCGGTGGAATGGTTGTGCCTGCCGCGGGTTGACTCACCGAGCGTCTTCAGCGCGATGCTGGATCGGGATGCCGGCCGGTTTCGGGTAAGTCCCTCCGGGGTCGACGTTCCGGCTGCGCGCCGGTACATCCCCGGAACCCTGGTCATGGAAACGAGTTGGTGGGCGCCCGGTGGCTGGCTAGTGGTCACAGATGCCCTACTGATGGGACCTTGGCATCACGAGAACAGGCGATCGGCCACCCATCGTCGAGCCCCGACTGACTATGAAGCCGCGCACGTCCTGCTTCGTTGGATCCGGTGTGTGAACGGGCAGGTCCAGGTGAACATGGAATGCACCCCGGTCTTCGATTACGGCCGAATGCCTGTCACGTGGACTTATAACAACCATGGATACAACGAGGCGGTGGCCCGGGCCGAGGAAATCGATCTTGAGCTGCGGTTGACCACCGACATGAACGTCGGCTTCGAAGGGACGGCAGCGACGGCACGCACGTTGCTCAAAGAGGGACACAGCCGGTTTGTCGCCCTCTCTTGGAGCGAGCACGCGCCGCCCCGCACATCGACGGAAGCTTCGGATGGCTTGCGGTGGACCTGTCATCACTGGCAGCACTGGCTGGATCGCGGGAAGTTTCCCGACCATCGCTGGCGCGCCGAACTGCAGCGAAGCGCCCTGACGCTCAAGGGCCTCACCTTCGCCCCGACCGGTGCCATGGTGGCAGCCCCGACTACCTCGTTGCCTGAATCCCCAGGGGGGGAACGTAATTGGGATTACCGATACACGTGGATTCGAGACTCGGCCGCAACGCTGTGGGCGTTCAAGACTCTGGGGCTGGACTGGGAAGCCAACGACTTCTTTAACTTCATCGCCGACGTCGCTGAGGCAGAGGGCGGGGATCTGCAGCTGATGTACGGCGTCGGCGGAGAGCGGGCGCTCCCGGAAACAACCCTGGACCAGCTGTCGGGGTACGAGGGCGCTCGGCCGGTACGCGTCGGAAATGCCGCATTCAGCCAGCGCCAGCATGACGTATGGGGCTCGATTGTGTCCGCCATCGACATGTACACCGGTGCTAACCACCGCGTCGACGATCGCTTGTGGCGGATCGTGCAAACTCAGGTCGAGCGCGCGCTCGAGCACTGGTGTGAGCCCGACCAGGGCATCTGGGAAGTGCGCTCGGCTCCACAGCACTTCACGTACTCAAAGGTTTCGTGCTGGATGGCCGCCGACAGGGGCGCGCGAATCGCTCGTCGCCAGGGTGAGAACTCATTGGCCGCGCGGTGGCGACTGGCCGCTGACGAAATCCGCGAGGATGTGCTCGCCAATGCCCTCGACGAGCGAGGTGTCTTCACGCAGCACTACGGGACCAAGGCTCTCGACGCTTCCGTGTTGCTCATCCCGCTGGTTGGCTTCCTGCCGCCCACCGACGAGCGCGTCCGAAACACAGTGCGCGCGATTGCGGACGAACTGACCGAGGACGAAATGGTGCTCCGCTACCGATTGGGAGACACCGAAGACGGGCTTACCGGAAAGGAAGGTACCTTTACCGTCGGCTCGTTCTGGCTGGTATCCGCGCTCGTGGCGATCGGCGAATTGTCAAGGGCGCGAGCGCTCTGCGGGAAACTGCTTTCCTCCGCAAGCCAGTTGCAGCTCTACGCCGAAGAGATCGACCCACGCAGCGGGCGCCATCTCGGCAACTTCCCGCAGGCGTTCACCCACCTGGCGTTGATCAACGCGGTTACCGCAGTCATCAGAGAAGAGCGGGCGGCTGATCGCGAATCGTCCGTGGATTACCGAACCACCACCCGGCGCATGAACAGCGACCCTATGCCCGGGCACAGCGACACTGATGGTTGCGCGACGTAACACGGTGCTCGCCATAGCGATTCAGTGGCAACCGGCAAACCGGACGTCGGTAGCCATAGAAGCGCTACAGGTCACGCCCGCGAAGGGCCGGAGCGATAACGCAGCCTGGCTAGCCCGTGTGTTCGATTTGCTCGCTGCGGCGGCGTGCTACTGACCCCTCGCAGGGTTGGGTTACGAGTGCGTAAGGGAACCGGCTTGCGTAGCCAGCTAGGCAGCCAATATGTCCTCTCACCTGCCCATTTCTAGTGCCCCCATTCGGACTCGAACCGACACTGGGCAGATCTTAAGAACGCACGGAGGGTCAGTCGACGATTCCGCGCAGCCCATCGCCGTAGTCCTCGTACCCCGCTGGTACCCCCATCGGGGCCGTACCGGTACCGTACCGTAAGCGTATGCCAGATATACCAAAGCGCCAGGTACAGTTGGCTTTTGAGTTAGCTAAAACCCGCCGACCAGGGCGTTTTCAAACTGGCGTTCGACCCGCGGAAACGACCGGGAATTCCATTTCGCGGGCCTAGCCGATGCCCGAGACGATCACGCCGTTGCAGTCGGCCGCGGCCTGCCGAAGCTTGACTGCCTCCTGATAAGCGTCGGAGTTGTACCATTCGCGGGCGGCTTCGACAGAGTCGAACTCGAGCACGACGGTCTGGGTGCCGTGCCATTCCCCCTCGAGCACCTCGGGCTTCGAATCGAACGACAACAGGGTCGAGCCGGCCATCGCCTTGGACGCGAGCTTGCCGTACTCGGCCATACCCGCAGGATCCTTGACGTCCTCGGTGATGATGATGTAGCCCTTGGGCACGTGATCTCCTTGGCTTTCAGTCGATTTCGCTGATGGCTTGCTCTGGGCAGTTGTCGATCGCATCGATGGCTGCGGCTTCCAGGCCGGCAGGCACCTCGGACGGGTCGGCGACGGCGTAACCGTCGTCGTGCATGTGGAAAACCTCCGGGCACAGGGTCAGGCACATACCGTGGCCGCGGCAACGGTCTTCATCGACCGTGACTTTCATGAATCCTCCTCGGCGAGGTCGAATTCCAGATGCAGCTCGGTGAGCCCGCGCAGGATGTAGGTCGGAATGTATTGGTAGCGACGGTCTCCGGCTGGGCCGTGGTGCTTCTCGCTGATCCGGATGTCCGTGGTGCGATCGAGTAGCCGCTCGAGCCCGACCCGGGTTTCCGCGCGGGCCAGCGGCGCGCCGGGGCAGCTGTGGATGCCGCGGCCGAAGGCCAGATGCTGACGGGCGTTCTTGCGGTCGGGATCGAAGGTGTCCGGATCCTCGAAGCGTCGCGGATCGCGGTTGGCCGCCCCGTTGATCACCATGAGCGTGCAGCCGGCGCCGACGGCTTCCTCGCCGACGGTGGTCGGCACACGCGAGAGCCGGAAGTCGCCCTTGACTGGGCTCTCGATGCGCAGGCACTCCTCGATGAAGTTCGGCAGCAGGCTGCGGTCGTCGCGCAGCTTGCGCTGGATCTCAGGGCGGTCACCGATCACCTTCAGCGCGGTGCCCAGCAGGCGGACCGTGGTCTCCTGCCCGGCGGAGAAGACGTTCGTCGCGACCCTAACGACGTCACCGACCTCCGGCATCGTCCCGTCCGGGAATGTCGCCGTCGCCAATCCGGTCAGCACGTCGTCGCGGGGCTCGGCCCTGCGGTCCTCGACGTAGGTCGCAAAGACTTCGTAGAGGTATTCCAGTGGCGTCTTGGTCAACGTCTTGTCCGCGTTGCCGAGACCGCCGCCGTGCGTGCCACGGGCCAGTCGTTCGAGCAGCTCGGGGCGGTCCTCGTCCGGCACGCCAAGCAGGTCGGCGATGACGCGCAGCGTGAACGGCCCGGCGAAACCTTTGATGAACTCGCCCTCCCCCGGGGCGAGGAACTCGTCGAGGATGTCGTCGGCAAGCTGCCACATCGCGTCCTCGTTCTCCTTGAGGCGCTTGGGGGTGATCAGCCGCATCAGCAGTGCGCGGTGATTGGTGTGCGTCGGCGGGTCGAGGGTGGGCAGCTGGTCGCTGAACGGGATTTCATCGCGATGTTTGACGATCAGGTCGGTGACATCGTCGCCCTCGAGCGGTACGGGGAACCCGGGGAACGGTCCGGTCACCGAGATACACGACGAGAACGTCTCGGCGTCGTTGTAGACGTCGACGGCCTCCTGCCACCCGGTCACCATCGTCACGCCGTAGTGGTCCTCGCGGCTGACCGGACACTTGTCGCGAAGTGCCTCGTAGAACCGGTACGGGTCATCAGTCAGACGACTGTCCCGGAAGAAGTCAACCGAGGTGAGGTCCTCCGCCATGCGCTACTCCGTTTCGGCGATCTCAGGTACGAGAACGTGATTCTCATATGTGGGCATTAGATTTCCACAGTGGTCGGTCGACGTCAACGAGGGGCTGTGCATCTGCTCAGCGCGTCGGCTTGATCACTGGATCGGCTCGTCCCCCAGCACCGTGGTGCGAAGCATTTCCCGAGGTGAGTCGGGGTCGTACGGTGCCGCACGATGCAAGACGCCGCGGTTGTCCCAGATGACGGTGTCGCCGACGTCCCACCGATGGATGTACACCTTGTCCGCCACGGTGGCTCGGTCGAGCAGTTCGGCCAGCAGCGCCCTGCCCTCGCCGTGGTCCATGCCGACGACGTAGTCGGCCGACGCGCCCAGCACCAGCGACTTGCGGCCACTGCGATGCGCCCACACCAGGGGATGCTCGTGGGTGCGCCGCGACCGCCACCGGGCCAGCACCTCTGGCGATGGGTCCGGGGTGACCCTGCGCTGGGACGCCTCGAGCGAGTGCACGACCTGCAGCGACCCGAACCGCTCCTTCTCGTCGTCGCTCAGTGCGTCATACGCGGCGTACGAGCTCGCGAACTCGGTTTCGCCGCCGCTCTGCGCGACCTGGACCGCAGACAGCACGGTGGCCATCTGGGGGAAGGTGTCCTCGATCGGAGTGCATCCGTCGATGTGCCAGTCGAAGGTGGCGCGCAGATAATCGGCGGAGGCGTTCTTCGACTTGTCCAGAGTGATCGGGTAAATGCCCGCCACCGGGTGATGCCCGTCGGACGAGTGGTCGACGTCCCCGAGTCGTCTGCCGAAAGCCACCTGGGCTTCGGGATTCAGCCCGAGCTTCGGAAAGACCAGCACGCCATTGTCTTCGAGGGCCGCGAGCACCGCCTCGCCAAGCAGGTCGTCGGTGGCGAGCCGGTCGGGATCGACGCCGATCACCTCGGCGCCGACCGAATCCGTCAGCTTGTTGATCGTCAGCAGACTCATGGCACAGGCTCCCCCACTCGATCGATCACCGCGTCGGCGGAATCAGTGGGTTTCTGTTGGCCGAACACCTCGATGGCCATCGAGACCATGATCATCGAGTAGACGAGGTGCAGGAGGTTCAACGCGTCCTCGGGGACCGCATCAAGAGGGAACTTGTCGCAGTAGTCGATCGCTTCCTCGAGCCGCGGTGAGAACGCGTCGTAGAACTCGCGCATCACCAACATCGGGGTGGTCATGCGCATGTTCCATCGTTCGGCTTCGGTTGCCAGGCACCACTTTTCCGCGTATGGCTCCAGTTCGGCGAATGCGCTGGGGAGTCGGGTCTCAGTCACCGTCACACCCCCACCGGCTTGCGCTCGCTCTGGTATGTCTCGACCCAGTCGACGGCGACCTTGTGCAGATGACGGACCAGGATCTCCTGGTCGCTGAGCGGGAACTCGTCGACGATGCCGGTCTCGAGTGCCGCCTGCGTGCCGCCGAGCATGCCTGCGTCCTGCAGCGCGAACTCCTTGAGCACCACCGCGGCCACCTCGTGTTCGATGCGCTCGCGCACACTACGTGCAGGATGAAATGCCGTGTACGCCTCGAACTTATGGGTGTTGTGCGACGTCGGCCAGTATCGGTACAGCAGGTACCAACCGTGGTAGATCAGGATTTCCAGGTTCGGGAAGATCTGGAAGTTGGTGATCCCCCACGGTTCGATGCCGCCTGGGTTCAGCCCGGCCGACATATGCGTCTCGGGCGTGCGCCACGGGCCGACCAGTCCGCTGCGGGTGGCCCGTTCGATCGGATACATGTACTCGGGAGCAAGTAGCCATCTGCGGGTACCGGCCGTGGACACCAAGCGGTGTGGTCCGCCGATCTGGAAATGCGCACATTCAAAGCCTGCGTTGGGTTGGCGGACCGCCGTCGGCACCTGCTGCGGATGCAACGACGGCACGTGGTAGTACTCCTGGAACGCGTCGGCGAAGATCTTCCAGTTGCTGTTGTTGTGCGCGACGAAGTCGTAACGCTCGGTGAGCAAGTCGAACGGATAGTCATCCAGTGCGGTGATCATCGGCCCCAAGAACTCACGTAGGCTGTGTCGTGGCGTTGGGTCGAAATTGATGAAGATGAACCCGTTCCAAATATCGCAGCTGACCGGCCGCAGTCCGTACCGCTCAGTGTCGAGATCGAAGAACTCATGAGGCTGCTGCACGAACGTCAGGGCGCCTCCGAGATCGTAGCGCCAACCGTGGTATTTGCAGGTGAACTGCCGGCATGTGCCGCTGACTTCGTCATTCGGAAAGTCGTTCCATACCAACTTGTTCCCGCGATGGCGGCAGATGTTGTAGAAGGCGCGGACCTTCTGATCTTTACCTTTGACGACGATGACCGACGTCTTGGCGGCGTCGATCTCCTTGGTGAAGTAACTGCCGATCCGCGGAACGTCCTCCACGCGACCGACGTTCAGCCACGCTCGCTTGAAGATGGCTTCCCGCTCGAGTTCGTAGAACTCCGGTGACGTCGAATCGCGAAATGAGATGGGCCCTGTCCCGAGTTCCGGATAGTGCTCAGTCCAGCTGCCCTCCGCGGGTTTGGGCCACTTACCCATGCGAACCTCCCTGTCGTGTCACAGCACCTGCCCACCGTTGACGCCAAGAACTTGACCTGTGATGAATCCCGCCTGCTCCGAACAGAGGAAGCCGACCGCAGCGGCGATGTCGTCGCCGGTACCGAGGTGACCGACCGGAATGCCGGCGGCCATCTGCTCATTCGAGGGCAGGAAACCTGCCGCCTGCGACTTGTGCTGCATCGGAGTCTCGATGCCTGACGGCGGAACGTTGTTAACCGTGATGCCCACCGGACCGTATTCGCGGGCAAGCGATTTGGTCAGCGATAGCAGGGCGCCCTTGCTTGCCGCGTAGTGCGCCATCTTCGGGGAACCCCGCTGGGCGCTCGATGACGAGATCATCACGATACGACCCCAACCCGCCTCGACCATGTCCGGTACCGCGACCTGACAGCAGTGAAACGTCCCGGTCAGGTTCACCGCGAGCAGACGGTCCCAGGACTCGACGGTGATTTCGGTGAACGGCGCGAAATCCACCAACCCGGCGCTGGTGACCAGGATGTGCACCGGGCCTAGTTCGGTTCGGACCTTGGCGAATGCCTCCTCCACTACCGCACGGTCGCTGACGTCGACAGCAACGGCAAGCGCGGTAGCGCCTTCGGCCCGCAAGTCATCGCAAACCCGTTGGGCGGCTTGGCCGTCGATATCCAGGACCGCCACCTTGTGACCGCGCCTGGCCAGCTCGTGGCAGGTCGCCTCACCCATTCCGGACGCACCTCCGGTCACCACTGCCACTCGACTCATGCCTCGGCTCCCGCTCGCTCCGGTCCTCGCTGCGCTGCGATCCTCACTCGCGCTCGCCTTCGGGTGCTCATGCCTCGGCTCCCGCTCGCTCCGGTCCTCGCTGCGCTGCGATCCTCACTCGCGCTCGCCTTCGGGTGCTCATTCCTCGGCTCCTACTCGTAGACCACTCGAACCGTGCCGCTGGTCGGCAACGCCTGACAGGTGAGCACCCAGCCTTCGGCCACTTCGTCGTCCTCGAGTGCGTCGTTGTTCACCATCCGGGCGCTGCCCTCGACGATGCGCGCCATACACGTGCCACAGGAACCTGTCTCGCACGAATACGGTGCGACCAATCCGGCCGAGCGCGCGGTCTGCAACAGCGTGTCACCCCGCCGATACATCGCGGTCGTGATCCGGCGGTCCAGTTCGATGACCACCTTCTCGGTGTCCTCATTCATCGAGGTCAACATTATCAAGTACTTGTCATTAATATCAACTACTTGCTACTCGGGGCCGATGTGATCGGGGTTCAGCTGGTGGCCGGTGCCCTGTTCGATGACGCGACCGAGCAGTTCACGCAGCGTGTCCTGCTCGGCGCTGGTGAGCACGCCGAACACCTTCGCGTGGGCGGCGATCGCGTCGCTGACCACCGCTTCGGCGACGTTGCGTCCCTGATCGGTGAGGAACGCTTGGAGTATCCGGCCATGCTGTGGGTCCTGTTTGCGCTCCACCAGTCCGCGTCGCTCGAGCTCCTTGAGGGCCAGCTGCACACCCTGCGGGCTGATCAGCAGCCGGCGCGCCAGGTCCGCGCCGGACAACCCCGGCTCGGTGGCCAGTTGGCGCAGCATGCCGATCTGCGCGGTGCTGACGCCGTGCTCGCTCACCGCATCGTTGACCGTCGTGAGTGAGAAGTACCAGGCTTGTTTGAGCAGCCAAAGGATGTTGTCGGTTTGTTCCACGCTCGCCTCCTTGACCAGCTAGCGCTTGTAGACCACGCCGTTTTTCATCACGAACCGCACATCGAGTGTGGTGGCGATGTCACGCGACACGTCCCCTGGCATGGCGACGATGTCGGCGAGGTACCCCGGCGAGAGGCGACCGAGCTCGCCGTCGGCCTCGATCAGCTCGGCGCTCGTCACGGTCGCGGCCCGAATCGCTTCCATCGGCGTCATGCCGCGATCCACCAGCGCGCACAGCTCTTTGGCGTTCTGCCCGTGTGGAATTGCCGGGGCATCGGTGCCGCACGCGATCCGCACCCCGGCGGCGATCGCCTTCGGCAACATCGCCTGAGCGCGCGGAAAAACCTCTTCGGCCTTCTTACGCAGCTCGGGGGCGATCCGGTCGACCGCCATCGCTTCAGTGAGATAGGTCGTCGACACCAGGAACGTGCCGTGGTCGACCATCATCTGAATGGTCTCGTCGGTCGCGAGGAAACCGTGCTCGATGCAGTCGATGCCGGCCCGGATGCAAGCCCGGATTGCGCTGTCTCCAACAGCGTGGGCCGCCACGCGCACACCGGCTCGATGTGCCTCGTCGGCGATGGCGGCGAACTCGTCGTCCGAATACTGTTGCGCGCCAGGGGCGGTACTGTGCGACATCACGCCGCCCGACGCCGACACCTTGATCAGCTTGGCGCCGTGCCGGACCTGATACCGCACGCAGGTGCGGACGTCGTCGACACCGTTGGCGATGCCCTCGGCGACCGAAAGCGGCATGATGCCCGGCGCAAGCCGTTGAAACACGGTGGGATCGAGGTGCCCGCCGTACGGGGTGACCGCATGGCCCGCCGGATAGATCCGCGGCCCGATGTGCCAGCCCGCATCGATCGCGCGCTGCAGGGCGACGTCGAGCAGATAGCCGCCGGTCTTCACCATCAACCCGAGATTGCGCACGGTGGTGAAACCGGCCTCGAGCGTGGTCCGCGCGTTCACCGCGCCGCGCAGTGTGCGGTACGCGGGGTCGTCCTGCACGCCGTGCATGGGATTGGGCAGGCCTTCGGGCCCGCCAGGTCCTCCGATAAGGAGATTGAGCTCCATATCCATCAGACCCGGCAGCAGGGTCACATCGCCTAGGTCGATATCCGTCGAATCAGCAGGCAGCTCAACCGGATTCACCGCCCGTATGCGGTCACCGTCGACCACTACCACCGCCGGTGAGCGGACCTCGCCTGCGTCGACGTCCGCCCAGCGAGCGGCGTGCAGAACGGTGGTCACGGGATCGGTTCGGACAAGCAGTCCAGCGACGCAGCGCCGGAGTCGGGGACACGCGGCTGCTTCCAGCACTCGACAGGAAACGACACCATGATCATCGAGTACAGCAGATGCATCAGGTTGAGGACGTCCTCCGGCATGTCGTCAAGGGGGAATTTGTCGCAGTAGGAGATCGCCTCTTCCGCCCGCGGTGTGATGGCGTCATAGAAGGCCTGCATCTCGGCCATCGAACTGGCCAGCCGCTTGGCGTAGCGCTCGGCCTCCGTCGGCAGACACCACTGGCAAAACCGTTCCAGATCGGCGAATTCGCTTGGCAGCATTGCAGACATCGCACTCACACCCGCACCGTCTTGCGCTGGTAATCGCCCACCCATGCCGCGGTCTCCCTGTGCAGGTGGCGGATGAGTACCTCCTGGTCGCACAGCAGAAACTTGTCCACCACACCGGATTCGATCATCGTCTGGGTCGCCTCCAGCGTGTTCGCGTCCTGCAGGCCGTACTCCTTGAACGAGACGGCGGCGAGTTCCTGAGCGATGCGTTCACGTGGCGTGCGCGGCTGCGGGAAGTACAACGTGCCCTCAAAGATGTGTGAGTTGACCGACGTCGGCCAGTAGTGGTAGGTGAGGTACCAGCCCTGGCCCCAGATCAGAATCACGAAATTCGGGAACAGCTGGAACGAATCCAGGCCCCAGGGATCGCATTTCGCCGGATTGAGGCCGGCGGGCATGTTGCCGAGTTCGGGTTTGTCCCACGGTCCGAAAAGTCCACTGTGGCAGATGTCCTCCATCGGCTTGTGCATCTCGGAGTCCATCTCCCATGCGCGAATTCCCGAGGTGCTGACCAGCCGGTGCGGACCGTCGATACGGTAGTGCGGGGCCTCGAAACCCGCTTCGGCGGCGGCCTTCGAATACTTCGCCGGCGACTGGTTCGCGTGCAGCACTGGTGCGTGATAGAACTCCTGGAACGCATCCATGTAGAGCTTCCAGTTCGCCTTCACCTCCGAGCGGTAATAGAAGCGCGAGGTCATCTGATCGAACGGATAACCCTCCAGGCCAAGGATCATCGGGCCGAGGAAGTCGCGCAGCGGCTGCTCGGGTTTATCCGAGAGATTGACGAAGATGAACCCCTCCCACACGTCGCAGTGCACGCTCACCAAGCCGTAGCGGCTCTTGTCCAGGTCGAAGAACTCGCCCTCTTGCTGCACGAAGGTGAGGTTGCCGTCGAGGTCGTAGCGCCACGCGTGGTACTTGCAGGTGAACTGTCTGCAGACGCCGCTGGTTTCCTCGAGTGGCATGTCGTTCCATACCAGCTTGTTGCCGCGGTGCCTGCAGATGTTGTGATACGCCTTGACCTCCCCCGCAGTGGTGCGCACCACGATGATGGAGGTGTTGGCGACCTTCAGTTCCTTGGTGAAGTAGCTGCCTTTGCGCGGAAGTTGCTCGACGCGACCGACATTCAGCCACGCCCGCTTGAACACCGCTTTACGTTCGGTCTCGTAGAACTCGGGGCTGATCGAGTCCTCGTAGGAAACCGGCTCGGTGCCCAGCTCTGGATAGTGCTTTGTCCAACTGCCTTCGGGCGGTTTGGGGAAACGAGGCATGTGCTTCTCCTATCCACTCGCGTAGCGCCGACGGTATATGCTTGCGGCCACAATCACAAGTAGTTGATATTGTGGTTCCGTCATCGTCGAGGGGGCGTCCGCATGCGTCAGAATGAGCTGTTCATCGGCGGTGAATGGGCAACGGCGAGCACCGATCGGCGCATCGAGGTCATTTCGCCGCACACCGAACTGCCGGTGGCACGCGTCGCGGCCGCGGGGCCCGACGACGTGGATACGGCCGTCGAGGCCGCGCGGGCGGCATTCGACGCCGGGCCATGGCCGCGGCTATCACCCGCCGAACGCGTTGACACCGTACGCAGGCTCGCCAAGACCTACGGTGATAGGCGCTCTGAGATGGCCGCGCTCATCACCTCTGAGATCGGCGCCCCGATCAGCTTCGCCCAGCGGGCCCAGGTGGCACTGCCGTGGACGATGATGAATGCGTTCTGCGATCTGGCCGAGGCGTATCCGTGGCGTGAAGCCAGGCCGGGGCTGTACGGCTCCGACATTGCGATCCGTCGTGAGCCGGTCGGTGTCGTCGCCGCCATCGTGCCGTGGAACATGCCGCAGTTTCTGATCGTCACCAAGCTGATCCCAGCGCTGCTGGCCGGCTGCACGATGGTTCTCAAACCCGCGCCTGAATCGCCGTTGAACGCCTTGCTGCTCGCGGAGATGATTGCCGAATCTGGACTACCGGACGGCGTGGTCAGCGTGCTGCCCGGGGATGCCTCCGTCGGCGAGATGCTGGTGAAACACCCTGGGGTGGACAAGGTTTCGTTCACTGGATCCACCAGTGCGGGCAAGGCCGTGGCCGCGGCGTGTGCCACCGACCTGCGCCGCGTGAGCCTCGAGCTCGGCGGCAAGTCCGCCGCGATCGTCCTCGATGACGCCGAGCCGGCCACGGTCGCGACCAGCGTGCGGTCGGCGAGCCTGTCCAACAGCGGCCAGATCTGTAACGCATTGACCCGCATCCTGGTCCCGGCTGCTCGGGCGGAGGACTTCACCGACGCGTTGGCCGCCAAGATGGCGTCGTTGGTGGTGGGCGATCCGACGGATAGCGCCACGCAGGTTGGCCCGCTGGTCGCGCGGCGTCAGCAGGACCGGGTGCGCGGCTACATCGAGACCGGCCAGGCCGAGGGTGCTCGCCTGGTCCTCGGCGGCACCGCGATGCCCGACGGGTTGGATCGAGGCTGGTACGTGCAGCCGACGCTGTTCGCCGATGCCGACAATTCGATGAGGGTCGCGCGGGAGGAGATATTCGGTCCGGTGCTGACCGTGATCCCCTATGCAGACGAGGACGACGCGGTGAACATCGCCAACGACTCCCAATACGGCCTTGCCGGGTCGGTGTTCACCGCGGACAACGAACGCGGCCTGGCGATCGCCGCCCGCATCCGCACCGGCACGTTCGGCGTCAACCAGGGCTACACGATGGATCCCTTCGCGCCGTTCGGCGGCGTGAAGGGCAGCGGCTACGGACGTGAACTCGGCCGCGAGGGCATCGACGGCTACACGGAAACCAAATCGATTGCGGTGGCGCTCCCACCCAAGTGAATCAGCGCGCGGGCAGGCCGAGGATCCGCTGAGCGATGATGTTGCGCTGGATCTCCGACGTGCCGCCCGAAATGGTGCCCGCGTAGGTGGCGATGTAGCGGGTGAACCAGCTGCCGGTGAAAAGGTCTGGGCTGTAAGGGTTATACGGTGCGGTGAGCGTCGGGCTGCGCAGTCCGTCGACGCCCGCCGCGTCCAAAGCATGCCTGAACGCAGTCTGCTCTGCCTCGGATCCGAACAGCTTCAGCACCGAAATGCCGGGTATGTCCCGCTCGCCGCGCGCCGCCTGACCGAGCGCCACCGAGCCCAACAGCCGCAGCGCTTGATAGTCCATGGCGATGGTCGCGTAGCGGTCCCGGTTCAGCGCCCCGTCGGGCCGGTAATCCTCGAGTAGCTGTTCCAGCCTGTTGGCGAACGCCGTCCACATCATCGTGCGTTCGTGGCCAAGCGATCCGTTGGCCACCTTCCAGCCACCGTTGAGTGGGCCGACGAGATTCTCGGCAGGCACCCACACATCGGTGAGGAAGACCTCGTTGAAATCCGGGCTGTCTCGGTCGTAGACGCACGCGAACGGCCGACACACCACGCCGGGGCTGTCGGTGGGAATCAGAAGTGCGCTGAGCCCCTTGTGTTTCGGCGCGTCCGGATCGGTGCGGACAAAGGTGAGCAGGACGTCAGCGTCATGCGCACCCGAGGTCCAGACCTTCTGGCCGTTGACGACGAAGTGGTCTCCGTCGACGACCGCACGCGTGCTCAGGCCCGCAAGATCCGAGCCCGCGCCCGGTTCGCTCATGCCAAGCGACGCGGTCATGTCCGCACGCAGAATCGGCGCGGCCCACCGCCTCCTCTGCTCCTCAGTTCCGAATGACAGCAGAGACGCCGCGATGATCCCGACGCCTTGCGGGTTGAAGCAGTGGTAGATGCGCCGACGCGCGAGTTCTTGCCGATGGACGAACTGCTCGAGGATTCCGGCGTTGCGGCCGCCGAACTCGGGCGGGTTGCCCGGCAGCAGCCAGCCGTGGTCGAACTGAATCCGCTGCCAGCGCCGCGCCCATTCCGGCACGTGCGCCGTCGAGCGCGACCGCTCCGACGTCGCCTCGACCTCGGACGGCAGGTGCTCGTCGAGGAATGCGACGAACTCGGCGCGGAATGCCTCGACCTCGTCGTCGAACGTCAGCTGCACAGGGACAACATATCAAGTACTTAACATTTCTGCCGCAGTGCGCTATGACTGAGGGGATGCTCGATTCGGCGAAGGTTCTGATCACCGGTGCGACCGGCAAGATCGGATTCCCCATCGCGCGGGCACTGGCCGAGCGCAACGAAGTGTGGGGTGCCGCACGGCTGCGGGACCAGGCGGATCGGGGCAGACTGCTCGACGCCGGCATCAAGCCCGTCGTGCTCGACATCGCCGACCCCGATTTCTCGGATCTGCCGAACGATTTCGACTATGTCTTCCACGCCGCGGTCGACTCCGGCACCGGCGACTGGAGCCGCTGTGTCGAGACGAACGCGCACAACTCGGCCGAATTGCTCTACCATTGCCGGTCCGCGAGCGGCTTCGTGTTCTGTTCGACCGGATCGATCTACGGCTACCAGGGCAGGCGCCCACTGCGAGAAACTGATCCGCCAGGCGTGCCGTTGCGGCCGAACTACAGCTTCTCGAAAGTGGCGGCAGAGGCGGTGTGCACGTGGGTCGCGCATCGCTTCGACATTCCGGTCACGATCATCCGCATCTGCTCCACCTATGGCCCGCAGGGTGGCGCACCGGCGGATCGCCTCGATGCGATGCTGGCGCGCAAGCCGGTACGGCTACACCCTGACAAGCCGAACAACTACAACCCGATCTACGAGGACGACTACGTCGAGTTCGGGATCCGGGCAATGGAGGTCGCCGATACTCCGCCGGTCGTCGTCAACTGGGCGGGCAGCGAAACCGTCAGCGTCGAGGAGTACTGCACGTACATGGGCGAGCTGGTCGGCGTCGAGCCCGTCTTCGAATACACCCCCGATGCGCACACGCCGCTGTGGCCCGACGTGACCCGGATGCACGAGGTACTTGGCAGGACGAAGGTGCCGTGGCGGGACGGTTTCCGCCACATGATCGCGGCCCGGCACCCTGAAATCCGGTTGCACCAAGTCGATTCGACATCGTGAAGGGATCCTGATGCAGCTACCCGGCAGACCCTCGGATGACGTCGCCGAAGTCTTGGCGACCGGTGGTGGCGACATCACCACACTGTTCGTGTCGATGGCTACCCGCCATCCGGATGGCACCGATGCCGAGTACCTGCGTTGGCACACGCTCGACCATCGGCCCGAACAGCACCGGCTATCGGACGTACGTGCATCCCTGAGATTGGTGTCGACGCCTGCCTGCCGGTCCGCACGTGCCGCGAGCACCGGCCGCTATGACGCGATCGATCACGTGATGACGTACTTCTTCAGCGACCTCGGCGGAATGAAGGGTTTTCTCGAACTCTCCAGGGCGCTCGGTGACGCCGGCCGCAAACTGCCGCTGCTACCTCCCGTCGAGCGCGGGATCTATGAGGTCGGTGAAAAGACAGCCTCTGCGCGGGTCAAGATCGGTGCCGACGTGCTGCCGTGGTGGCCGGCCCGAGGGGTGTACCTCCTGCTGGAGGCCAACGCGTCGGCGCCGCCGCAGCTGGCCGACATCGATGGCGTCGCGGGTGTCTGGTCTGCCACGTCGCGGGTGGTCGACGCCAGATTGGCGAGCGCGCCTGCGGGCCAGATGATTTCGTACTACTTCCTCGACGGGGACCCCGTTCTCACGGCTGAACGACTGCGCCCTGCCTTCGAGACACGGTGGAGCGACCAAGGAATCGCACCGCTCTTCGCGGCGCCGTTTCACACCGTAGTGCCCTATGAATGGGATCGCTATGTGCCGTAGGAGGTTTGGATGCGGATCGGCTTGATGGTCGGCTCCGACAAGGAGCGCCCCCGTGCAGGCCGGCTGACCGGGCTGCTCGACGACGGAAAATCGGCCGAAAGCCAGGGCTTCGCCTCCTTCTGGATCCCGCAGGTGCCCGGCTATCTCGACGCGATGACGGCCGTCGCGCTGCTCGGGCAGGTCACCGAGCGGATCGAGATCGGAACAGCGGTCGTACCCATCCAGACCCGTCACCCACTCATCATGGCGCAGCAGGCGTTGACCACCCAGGTCGCATGCGCGGGCCGGTTCGCGCTCGGCGTCGGCCCGTCTCACCACTGGATCGTCGACGGCCAGCTCGGACTCCCCTATGATCGGCCTGCGCGATTTGTCCGCGACTACCTCGACGTACTGGACGCCGCACTCGCAGGTCCCGGCCTGGTGGCCGTCGACAACGACAGCTTCCGGGTGCACAGCCCGGTCGACGTGACCGACGCGTACGAGGTGCCTGTTCTCATCGCTGCGCTCGGGCCGACGATGCTGCGGATCGCGGGCGAGCGCACGGGCGGAACGATCCTGTGGATGGCCGACGAGCGAGCGATCGGCGACTACGTGGTACCCAGCATCACGAAGGCGGCGACGGCGGCGGGCCGGTCGAAAACCCGGGTCGTCGCAGGCGTTCCCGTCGCACTGTGCGCAACAGACGAAGTCGGTGACGCCCGCTCCTACGCCAGCGAGGTGCTCGGCCATGCCGACTTCTCCCCCAACTACGTCCGGCTGCTCGAACACGGCGACGCACAAGACGTCGGCGACACCATGGCGGCGGGCGACGAATCAGCTGTCCTCGCCCGGCTGTGCCGCTACCGGGACGCGGGAGTTACCGATCTCGCTGTTCGCGTAGTGCCACTCGGACAGGACGCGGACACACGCAGTGCCTCGCGGCGCCGAACTCAGGAGTTCGTGGCGTCGCTGTTCTCCGAATTTTGTTCTGGGGCATAGCCGCCCGCGAATTCGATCGGCACACCGCCCATGGTGCAGAAGAACAGCTCGACGCCGGGAAACCCGGCTTCGAAGCGGGTGACGTCAGAAGCGAAGGTCATCGCCCTGTCGTGGGTACCGTCGAAGTCCTCGGTCAGAAACGACAGCGCGGCGAGCCCTTCGGGTGCGATGTCCCGCAAGTGCTGGGGCACGTCGAGCACCTCGATCAGGCCGGCGGCGCCGCTGCCGAGCATCGTCACGTCTGCGCCATCGGACGGGGGCCAGCCCAACGTCGCCTCCAGCACCTGGCTGGGCACGCGCATCTGGAACTGGACCTCCATGCTGACGACATCGGTGAGGAAGGCGAGGAAGGTCTGCGCCGAATGGCTCTGCATCACGACGTGATGCAGTTGCTTCACGGCAGAACCAGCCGCAGCTCTTCCCAGCCGCGGACGGTCGAGGTCGGCGCAAGCCGTGCCGTCTCGTAGTCGATGTCCCATTCGGGCCAGCGGTTGAGCAACTCGTCAAGAGCGACCGTGCCCTCCAGCCGGGCCAGATTCGCGCCGAGGCAGTAATGCACACCCTTGCCGAACGTCATATGCGAAATGTTGTCGCGATGGATGTCGAACGTGTCGGGATCGGAGTATCGCCGGGGATCACGGTTGGCGGCACCGAACAGCAGCAGGATCGCGCTGCCGGCGGGCACGGTGGTGTCGTAGATCTCGAAGTCCTGTGTCATCCATCGTGCGATGTGCGGGCCCGTCGGTTCGAACCGAAGGGCCTCGTCGACCGTGCGCGTCAGCAAGCTCCGGTCTTCGCGCACCTCCCTGCGTTGATCCGGATGTTCGGCAAGGACTTTCGCAAGCCAGCCGATGAGTCGGCCCGTCGTCTCGTTGCCTGCTCCCGCCACCACCTGGGTGTAGTGCAGCACCTCCTTGCGGGTGAGCTTTCGGGTCACCCCGTTCTCGTCTTCGAACTCGACATTGAGGAGCGCGGTCATCAGATCGTCGGACGGGTTCTTAGCGCGCCAGTCGACGTAGTCGGCGTAGATGCGCCCGTCGGCAATCGCGTCGGCGTCGGCGACCTTCATGGGCCTACCCGGCTTGGTGCGCAGGTTCGCGTCGTTGGCGTCGCGGACATCGATCTGCTGTTCTTCGGGAATTCCCAACAACATCCCGATCACCCGCATCGGCATCATCGACGCCAGCTCGGCGATGATGTCGAATCCGTCCGAGCCGACGTGGGGATCCAGGCAACGGACGCAGTACTGCCGGATCTGGTCCTCGATCGCCGCCATCCGCCGCGGGGTGAAGACCCGTGACATCAACCCGCGCAGCATGGTGTGCATGGGCGGGTCCTGGAACATCATCACTCCGGGCGGCATGTCGAACTTCGACTTCACCAGTTCGAGGATGTCGCTTCTGCTGTTGGAGAAGGTTTTCCAGTCCGCCAGCGCCTTTTCCACGTCGGCGTGCCGGGAGATCGCCCAGAAGTCATAGGGATCGTTGTAGTAGATCGGCGCTTCGTCCCGCAGCCGCGCGTAGACCGGGTAGGGGTCGTGCACGATGTTGATGTCGTAGGGGTCGTAGTACACCTCGGTGTCGGGCGCAATTGTCATGCCTTGGTGATCCTTTCGAAACGCTTACTTCAGGCAGCTGCCTGCGTCGACGGGAAGCGCAACGCCGGTGATGTAGCGGGCCTCGTCAGAGGCAAGGAAGAGCACCGCGTTGCTGATGTCTTCGGCGGTCACCCACGGAATGGGCAGGATGTGGAAACTCTGGCAGACCGGGGCCATGTCGTCGGGGCCAGGATTTTCCAACTCGGGCCGAAACATCCGGAATGTCTTCTCGTTGAGCAACAGTGGCGTGTTCACGTGGGTCGGATGCACGGAGTTGACGCGGATGGACTGCGCGCCGAGCTCGACGGCGAAGGTCCGCATCAGCCCGACCACACCATGTTTGGCTGCCACGTAGTGGCCGGTGTGCGGGTACGTTTTCAGGCCTGCGACCGAACTGGTCAAGATGATCGAGCCGCCCCGGCCGCCGGCCAGCAGATGCGGGACTCCGGCCTTCACCGACTTCCACACCCCACTGAGGTTGACGTCGATCATCTCCTGCCAGACGTCCTCCTTCATGCGGTCGAGTCGAGTTCCGACCGTGCCAATGCCCGCGTTGGCGACGATGATGTCCAGCCCGCCGAGCTGCTCGACGCCGCTGTCGACGGCGTCCTTCACCGCGTCGTAGACGCGGACGTCGACCTCGGCGGTGACGATCCGCCGATTCTGTGCCTTGACGAGGTCAGCGGTTTCTGCAAGATCTTCGGGAGTCGCAGGCGGGGCCGGTGAGTCGGAAAAGGGTTGGCAGATGTCGACTGCGATGATGTCGGCGCCTTCCTGCGCCAGCCGCACAGCATGACTACGGCCTTGGCCGCGTGCTGCGCCGGTGACGAACGCGACCTTGCCTGCGACCCGCCCCGTCATAGGCCCTCCTCCGTGACGTTGCCCATCATCTTCACCGCATGCCGATGCGAATGTTCTTGACTTGCAGGAATTCGTGCAGTCCTTCGAGGCCGCCGGTGCGGCCGAACCCGCTCTGCTTGCAGCCGCCGTACGGGCCCTGCGGGGAAATGTCGCTGAACGTGTTGATCCATACGGACCCGGCCTCGAGCTGGCGCGCGACCCGGTGCGCCCTGCTCAGATTGGTGGTCTGGACGAAGGCGTTCAGGCCGTAGTTCGTGTCGTTGGCGACACGTACCGCCTCCGCCTCGTCACTGAATTTGATTACGGAAACAACCGGCCCGAAGGTCTCGGTCTGGGCCAGCGCGGATGCGTTGTCGACGCCGATGAAGACCGTCGGCTCGATGTAGTAACCTTGCGCCAGTTCACCGCCCAGGCGTTTGCCTCCGACGATCAGCTCACCCGAGCGCTGGGTGACGGCCTGCTCGATCACAGCGAGGATGCGATCGGCCGCGCCCTGGCTGATCACAGGGCCGCACACCACCTGCGGATCGAGCGGGTCGCCGATGGTCGACGCCTGGATGACGGCGACGAACTTCTCGACGAACGCGTCGTGGACCGATTCGTGCACCAGCACGCGGCTGGCGCATGCGCAGCTCTGCCCCGACTGCATGAGTGGACCTTGATGCGCCGACAGCATCGCCGCGGCATCGAGGTCGGCGTCGCCGAAGATGATGTTGGCCGAATTGCCGCCGAGTTCCGTCACCACGGGCGTCAGATTGGCGGCCGCGGACTGAAGTACCTTGCGGGCGGTGGCGTCGCCGCCGGTGAAGTGGATCTTGCGGATCCCTGGGTGGCGCACAAGAGCGTCGCCGCCCTCGGGCCCCGCGGGTACGACGTTGACCAACCCCGCAGGCAGGCCGACGTCCATACACAGTTCGCCGAACCGCAGGGCGGCCAGCGGTGCCACTTCCGACGGCTTGAGCACGACCGCGTTACCCGCGGCGAGGGCCGGCGCAACACACGATCCGCTCACGACGAGTGAACCGTTCCACGGCGTGATGACGCCGACGACGCCGTACGGCTCGCGCTCGATCAGGTTGATGTCGAAGGAACCGGTCACCGGCGTGGTGGCGCCGTGGAGTTTGTCGATGTAGCCGGCGAAATGACGGAGGAACCGTTCGAGCAGGATTGCATTGCCTGCGAAGGAGATCGGCACCGCGTAGTCGTGAACATTGAGACGAGCCAGGTCGTCGAGGTTCTCACGAACCGCGTCGGCGAGGTCGACCAGCAGGTCGCGGCGGCGATCGACGGTCAGCGACATCCATTCTCGATGGGCCTCCCACGCCGACGCGACCGCACGGTCGATATCGTCGGGGCCGGCCAATCGAATGTGGGCGTTGGGCCGCCCCGTCGCCGGATAGATGTGGGCGTGCGTCCCACCGGACCCGTCGGTGATCCGTTCGCCGCCGATCAAAAGCCCACTGGGCACACTGAGCACGTCCGACGTCATTGCGCCTCCGCCCGCCACTCGTCGAGCACGCGCTGCTTCTGCTCGCCGATCACCTGGTTCAGGTGCGACGCCTTCGCCCAGCCGTAGTAGGCGCCGAAATGCAAAGCCACTTCGTCCATTTCGTCGAGGGACACATCGCGACTCTTGAGCGCTGCGTAGACGTGGCTCAGAATCGGAATGGGTGCGTCCTGGAACGCCACGCACGCCACCGTGATGAGACGACGTTCCTTCATGCCGAGTCCCGGCCGCAGCCACATCTCGCCGAATACGAAGTTCAGAATGCCGGCGCCGGAATACGGGTTATCGCGTATCGGCGCGAAGGGTATGCAGTTGATGTCTCTGAATGATTGCTCGCCGGTCAACAGCCGCTCTTCCGGGTCGCTCGGTGTGACCAGTGGCAAGAGTGGGTCGGGCGGCGGCACGGTCTGTCCGCGCTCGCGGTGGATGCGGTCCCACTGCTCGTCGACCACGATGTTGAAGCGCGACGCCTTCGGCCAGCCGCTGTACGCCGCGAAATGCAAGACGGTTTCCCGCATTTCGGCGATGCTGATATCGCCGCTGTTCAACGCTGCGTACACATGGTCCCGCAGCGGCTCTTCTGTGTCGGCCGCCGCCACGCACGGCAGCGTCACGAAGCGGCGATCCCGCCTGCTCAACGTCGGACGCGACCATACCTCGCCGAACACGAAGTCGATCAGGCCGTGCTCCGTCGCCGGGGTTGAGTCCTCTGGCGCGGCGAAGGTCATCACCTCCGCGAACGCGCGTCTGCCGCGCTCGGAGCGATCGGCGCCGACTGTCGTCATCGCAACGTCACCCCCGCGTCGACCTTGAACTCCAGACCTGTCACATAGCGCGACTCGTCGGACACCAGGAACAGCACCGCGTTGCTGATGTCGACGGCTTCCGCCATGAGCGCAGGCAAGGCATTCAGGAAGATCGGGATCAGATCTGGGCGCCTCTCGGTGAGGATTTCCTGAAGGTTCTCGGGTCGCATACCCGTCTCGACACCGGTCGGATGAACCGTGTTGACCCGAATATTCTGTGCGGCAAGCTCGTTGGCCAAGGCGCGGCTCAGGCCGACCACACCGTGTTTGGACGCCGTGTACGGCAGGTGCAGCGGCGTGCCCTTCAGGCCCGCGGACGAGCTGACGTTGACCAGGCTGCCGCCCCGCTCCACGAGATGTGGAATCGCGGCTGCACACGTATTCCACGTGCCGATCAGGTTGACGTCCAACACCGTTCGCCACTGCTTCTGTGTCGTCTGGTCCCAGGTACCCACGGTCAGCACACCGGCGTTGGCCACCGAGGCATCCAACCCACCCAGTTGCGCAACCCCGTCGCCGACAGCAGCCGCCAACGCCTCCGAGTCGCGGACATCGAGCACATGCGTGATCACCCGACTACCGTGCTTTTCGGCCAGCCGCGCCGTTTCGGCCAGATCCTCACGTGTTGAAAGTGGGTACTCCAACTCCGGCAGCGACTCGCAGATGTCGACCAGGATGAGGTCGGCGCCCTCCTCGGCAAGCCGCACCGCGTGACTGCGGCCCATCCCCCGTGCCGCCCCGGTGATCAGGACCCGCTTGCCGGCGACCCGGCCTGGCCGAGATTCGTTGTTGCTCATAACTTGTTGCAAAAGCCGGCATCGACGGGGAAGGTGACCCCGGTGACGTACTTGGCCTCGTCGGAAACGAGGTAGGCGATCGCGGCGCTGATGTCCTCGGGCTCCAAGAGCTCGACCGGCATCGGGTTCTGCAGGTGCGGGCCGCCGTCTGGATAGTGCTCCAGGAACGAGGTCATCGCAGGGTTGACGGCCATCATGGTGTTCACCGCGGTCGGATGGACTGTGTTGACCCGGATACTATGCGACGCAAGCGCATTGGCGAGCGTACGCATCAGCCCGACGAGTCCGTGTTTGGACGCCGCGTACCCCAGCCCGCCACCCTGCAGTCCGCCGAAACCCCGCAATCCGGCTGTCGAGCTGGTGAATACGATCGATCCGCCCTGTCCCCCGGCGATGAGATGCGGTACCGCGGCCTTCGCAGTGTGGTACGCACCGACGAGGTTCACGTTGAGGACATCGGTCCACATTTCGAGATCCTCGTCGTCGGTCAGCTCCCGAAACGCCATCGCAGCGATGCCCGCATTGGCCAGCACGATGTCCAGCCGACCGAACTGCGCCACCCCCGCGTCGAGCGCGGCTTTGAGTTGATGAAACTCGCGGACGTCGGCGACCGAGCCGACCATCTTGCCGCCCTCGGTCTCCACCAATGCGACCGTCTCGTCGAGCTCGTCGCGGCTGGCCATCGCGTATCCGTTGGAGGCGATGTCCGCGCAGATGTCCACGCCGATGATGGCGGCGCCGTCGGCGGCGAGCCGCACGGCGTGGCTTCTCCCCTGTCCGCGCGCCACCCCGGTGATGAAGGCGACCTTGCCGTCCAAAGACCCCATCGAACCTCGCTTCGTTGCGTGCGTAACGGTGTTACAGTAACTTGGTTACCCATGGACGGCAAGGGTGTTCGCAGAAGTGGCTAGTACCGACCGAATCCTCGACATCGTGGTCGAGTTACTCGAAACCGAGGGCTACGACGCGGTGCAACTGCGCGAGGTCGCGCGGCGCGCCCGCACCTCGCTGGCGACCATCTACAAGCGATACGGCACGCGCGACGAGTTGATCCTGGCGGCGCTCGACTGCTGGATGGAAGAGAACCGGTACTCGGGTTTGACCAAGCCACACGACACCGACGAGTCGATCTATCTCGGGTTGATGCGCGTGCTGCGCACGATCTTCGAGCCGTGGGAGCGCCACCCCGCGATGCTCAAGGCCTACTTCCGAGCGCGTACCGCGCCAGGCGGCAAGAAGCTGGTCCGTCGCGGCTTCGACGCCGTGGTGCCCGCCGTGATGGAGGTGCTCGCCGACGCCGACCCAGAGTTCGTTCGCGATATGGACGCCATCGTTTCCAACGTCGCATACGGGCTACTCGGGCGCTTCGCGGTCGGAGAAATCGAGATCACCGAGATCGTGCCCGGCCTCGATCGGACCGTGCAGTACCTGACCACTGCGTACGAGCGCACGAGGTGAGTCGCTGGAGCGGCGGGATGGCCATTCTGGCCACACCGCGCAGCGCAGCCTTGGCCATGTCAAGAACGTCGAAATAGTCACGCCACAAAGTGATCTTGCCGTTGCAAACCTCGAACACACCGCACACCCAGATCTGCAATATGAACGGCCCAAAGACCATCACATCGGTGCGCTCGGTGAGCACAGACACGCCCTCGACGGCGATCCGGTGGATCTTGGCCTCGAAGCCGCCGCTTGGCCGGTCGAAGATGCGCCGCCAGAATCTCATTACGCCTCGGCGCCCCTTGATGATCGGGTAGCCGACGTTGTGATAGACGATGTTCTCATCCATTGCCAGGCTCGCTGCATGCCAGTCCTCGTCATGCAACACAGAAAGGAACCCCTCGACGACGCGCGAACGATCGCCGATTTCGGTTCCTTCGGGATGCTCGTCGGTCATCGATCAGAGCGTAGTGCGCCCCGGCTACGGCAGGTACACCTCAAGTCGGCACTCTTCTATGCGCCCAACATCACCAGGCCGCCGTCGATCGCGATCAGCTGCCCGGTGATGAAGCGGGAACCCTCGCTGCACAGGAACACCAGCGTCGGTCCGAGGTCGTCGACCGGATCCCCAAGTGCGCCTCCGAGCGGGATCGTCTTCTTGATCTCCTGGTCGATGAACTCTGCGGCTGCAGGCCCGAGGAATTCGCGGAGCCGGTCCGCGCCGGGCGTCTGCACGGCAGGCGCAAGCGCGATCGCCGAAATCTTCTCCGCCGCCCACGCACGCGCGACGGATCGCGTCCATGCCGACACGGCGCCCTTGGTCGCGGCGTAGAGAGCCGAGATCGGGCTTCCCATCACGGCTTCGCCGGAGCCGAAGTTGATGATCCGGCCGCCACCGTCTTTGCGCATCACCGAGTACGCCGCCTGGTTGGTGAAGATCGTGGCCTTCAGATTCGTGTCGACGAGGAAGTCGATGTCCTCAGCGGTGAGCTGACCGGGAATCCCGGGCTGCCACAAGCCCGCCGCGTGCAGCAGCACATCGAGCCCGCCGAGCGTCTCGGCCGCCTCGCTCACCATCTTGTCGACCGCCGCGGAGTCGCGGACGTCGCACTGCACCCACGAGACGCCTGCGCGCTCGGGTGGCGCTGTCCGGTGATACGTCGCGACGACGGCAGCCCCCGCCTCGCTCAGCACTTGAACCGCGGCCGCGCCGATACCGGTTGCGCCGCCGGTGACGAGTATCCGCCTGCCATGCAGTGGTTGTGTCATGCGTAGATAGTTAGACAAACGTCAACTATATGCAAGGGCGAATTCGGCTGTTAGAGTCCGATTGTGCCGAAGTCAAGCGCGGTTACAGTTGCTGACGGTAGTCAGCGCCGCGCCTCGTACCAGCGGGCACGGTCGCACGAGACCAAACGCGCCCTCGTACAGGCGGCCATGGCGTTGTGGCGCACGAACGGCTACGCGAAGACGACCGTCGCCGACATCTGCCGGGCCGCAGGCGTGTCGCGCGCGTTGTTCTACTTCTATTTCCCGGCCAAGGAGGACGTGCTCTTCGAGGTCGGCCTGCTGTCGACCCGCGCCGCGCAGAAGAAGGTGCGTTCGCTCCTGCAGACGGACTACGAGGTCGACGTGGTCATCGCCGAGGCACTGCGCAGCCTCGAACGCTCGATGGCGCGAAATCCCCGCGAGTTGATCATCGAGACCATCCTGGAGGGCTACCGCCACGAGCACCGCATCCTTTCCGGTGAGCTGGCGGACGACACGGATGCCGATATGTTCGGTGAGCTGTTGGCGAAGGCGCAGCAGGACGGCAAGTTGGCCGCACATGTCGACGTGCACCACCTGTCGCATCTCGCAGGGATGCACGTCAGCGAAGGCGTGCGGCACTGGGCCGCGGGCACCTACGGCGACCGCTCATTCGCCGACGTGGTCAGCCGCGACATCGCGGCCTTGATCGCCGGCCACAACCGACTTCCCGAGTAGAGGAGCGCGCACATGAAGGTGTCCGTCGTGACAGCGCCCGGGGAGACACGGGTGGTCGACGCGCCGAAGCCCACCGTCGGGCCGGCGGATGTCCTCGTAAAGATCCGGGCCTGCGGAATCTGCGGTACCGACGCGTTTTTCATCTCGATGGGCGGTATCCCGGGCCATGACGGCGGCATGCCGCTGGGTCACGAGCCTGCGGGCGAGGTCGTCGAGGTCGGCGGCGACGTCGTTGGCATCGCAGTGGGCGACCATGTCGTCATCAACCCGATGGCGGCACCGCGCGGGATCATCGGCAACGGCGGACCAAGCGGCGCACTGTCCGAGTACCTGCTGATCGAGAACGCGGTGCGGGGTACCAGCCTCGAGGTCGTGCCCGGCCACATTCCGTTCGAAGTGGCCGCGCTCAACGAACCCATGGCGGTGGCCCGCCACGGGGTCAGCCGCTGCGAACCGCAACCGTCCGACAAGGTGCTGGTCTTCGGGGCAGGTCCGATCGGACTCGGCGCCACGATCGCGTTCAAATCGCTTGGGGTCAGCCATGTCGTGGTCGCCGACCTGATCCCGGGACGCCTGCAGAAGGCCTTGAAGGTGGGCGCCGACGCGGTGATCAACTCGGCCGAGGAAAACGTCGCCGACCGGCTCCTCGAACTACATGGCGCAAGCGAGTCGATTTTTCCCGGCAAGGTGGGCACAGACATCTATTTCGACGCGGCCGGAGCACCTGCGGTGATCGACACAGCGCTCGCGGCCGCCAAGCCCGGTGCCCGGCTCGGGGTCGTGGCGGTGCACAAACAACCGGTGCCGGTGGATTTTCTCAACATCATGAGCAACGAGATCACCATCGTGGGGTCGATGGGCTACCCCGACGAGATCTTCGAAGTCACCAAGGATCTGATCGCCAACTGGGAGAGATACGCGGTGATCGTCAGCCACACGATCCCCTTCGACGACGTCGTGGAGGCGCTGAAGACCGCCTCGACACCCGGCGCCGCCGACAAGGTCGTCGTCACGTTCAACTGAGAGGAGCCGGAGATGGCGTGGGATTTCGAGACCGATCCGGAGTACCAGAAGCTGCTCGACTGGGCGGACGAGTTCGTCCGCGAGGAGGTCGAGCCGCTCGACCTGGCGTTTCCCCACCTGCAGTTCGTTCCGCTGGATGACAAGCGGCGCAAGGTGATCGACCCGCTGAAGGAAGAGGTACGCCGAAAGGGATTGTGGGCCACCCATCTGGGGCCCGAGCTGGGTGGACAGGGATACGGCCAGCTCAAGCTCGCGCTACTGAACGAGATCCTGGGCCGCTCGCAGTGGGCGCCGATCGTCTTCGGCTGTCAGGCGCCCGACACCGGCAACGCCGAAATCCTCGCCCATTACGGCACCGACGAACAGAAGCAGACGTATCTGCGTCCGCTGCTCGACGGCGAGTTGTTTTCCTGCTACTCGATGACCGAGCCGCACGCCGGCGCTGATCCGACGCTGTTCAAGACCAGCGCCGTTCGCGACGGCGACGATTGGGTGATCAACGGCTGGAAGTTCTTCTCTTCCAACGCCAAAACCGCGTCATTCCTGATTGTCATGGTGGTGACCAACCCCGACGTAAGCGCCTACCAGGGCATGTCGATGTTCCTGGTGCCCGCCGACACCCGGGGCGTCAACATCGTCCGCAACATCGGCCTGCACGGCGAGGGTGAGAACGAGGGCTCACACGCGCTGATCCACTACGACAACGTGCGGGTACCTGGCGAGGCGCTGCTCGGCGGCGAGGGCCAGGCGTTCGTGATCGCGCGGACGAGGTTGGGCGGCGGGCGAATTCACCACGCGATGCGCA
>Ga0207693_10000122_pt1 | contig 69393 bp, 46 predicted proteins | sample LARL81metaG_FD_184347 | JGI IMG/M metagenome (GOLD analysis project Ga0207693, IMG submission 184347) | Corn, switchgrass and miscanthus rhizosphere microbial communities from Kellogg Biological Station, Michigan, USA - LAR L8-1 metaG... | ecosystem: Host-associated > Plants > Roots >... | reverse complement strand
CCGACGCCAGCCTTTTCAGGGCTGCGCTCTACCACCTGAGCTACCTGGCCACGTTTCGAAACCCGCTATCCGCGGGCTGCGAGGAGTGTTCGCTTCACGCTGTTTGTGGCGGGAATCGCTGCCGAAGAAAACTCCTAACCTTCAGAAGCGTTTGGAACGAACTCGATTATAACAACCGCACGGATTTCCCTCAACGCTCTCTCTGTCTTTTTCCGTGAACTCACCGACGCAGCCACGGAATCTCGGGAACTCTACTGGACGCAGTGAATATTGAACTCTCACCTTCCCAGCATCATCCGCGTGAATCCGTGGCCGGATCTCTACTTGGCGAAGCTCTTCACAAACTCCACCAGACTCCGCAACGCAATCCCGGACGGTCCTTTCGCGATCCATGGCTTTTGATCTTCCATCCACGCGGTGCCCGCGATGTCAAGATGGATCCACGGTGTCTCTTCGGCAAACTCCTTCAGAAACATGGCGGCCGTAACCGCGCCGCCCCAGCGGCCCCCGGAGTTCACAATGTCGGCAATCGATGAGCGAATGTGCTCTTTGTATTCGTCATCAAGCGGCATGCGCCACATCTTTTCGCCGGCCTTCGCGTTGGCGTCGTGGAAGCGGTTGTACATATCGTCGTCATTGGCAAAAATTCCCGCGTTGTTGTAACCCAGAGCGACTACGACCGCACCCGTCAGCGTCGCGGCATCGACCAGATGTGTGCAGCCTAGTTGTCGTGCGTAATAAAGACCATCGGCCAGCACGAGCCGACCCTCTGCATCCGTGTTTATGATCTCAATGGACTTGCCCGACATGGCAATCTGCACGTCGCCAGGCTTCTGCGCTTTTCCCGAAGGCATGTTTTCCGTTGCGCATACGATGCCGATGACTTTGACCTTCGGCTTCAACAGCGCGATCGCGCGCATGGCGCCGATCATCGTGGCTCCGCCGGCCATATCGTACTTCATCTTCTCCATGCCATCGGCCGGCTTGATCGAAATTCCTCCCGTATCAAAAGTAATTCCCTTGCCGACAAGTCCCAGCATCGGTTTTTCGAGCGCGCCAGCCGGCTCATATTTCATGACAATCAGCGCGGGTGGCTCGTCGGATCCTTGAGCGACGCTCCAGAATGCCCCCATCTTCATCTCTTTAATCTTGTCGGCGCCAAATACTTCACACTTCAGGCCGACTTCGGCGCACATCTTCTTTGCGCGATCGGCAAGAATCGTTGGTGTCATGCGATTGGAGGGTTCGTTCACCAGGTCGCGGGTGAAGTTTTGCGATTCGCCGATGACTTGCGCTTCGTTCGCGACTTTTTCGAGAGGCGCCTTGTCGCCACTTGCAATGACGGTCAGCGCATCGATTTTCTGGTCCTTGCGATCGCTGCGGTAGTAATCGGGATCAAAATTTCCAACGTGCGCGCCTTCCACAATCGCGCGCACCGCCTCCTCTGCGGGAATGCTCGGTGGAGCGATGAATGCAAAGCTGCGGATTCCGCGCGACTTGAGCGCCCGCACCGCTGCTCCCGCAACGCGGCGCAAATCGTAGCTGGAAAATTTCTTTGCGCTCCCGCCGCTAATCAGGAGCACCCGTTTCGCCTTCACGTTGGCGGGCTTGTGTAGCAGATTGGTTTCGAACGCCTTACCCGCAACTTCACCACTCGCCAGCAAGTCAGCCGCGACAGACTGCACGATAGGATCGTTGGTGGCGACTCTCAGTTGCGGCTTCTTGTCTTTCTCTTTTTCGTTCGGTGCTTGCTCGGCGTGATCGAGCACGACTGCGACCAGCGATTCGGTTTCGAGTTCAGCGGGCGTAGAGAGGGAAATTGTTGTCTTCATAAATTTTAGGAATACTTCCAGTATCGTCGGCCAGGCACGGATTAGGCAAGCCTTCCCGAGGCTAGGTGGCAGTATTCGAGGCTTGTGGGATATGATCCATGCCGCAGCCCTACAGGTGAGGTTTCATGCAGATTCGATGGAAGATTGTGTTTTGTGCAGCCGTCCTGGCCCTCGCATTCACCGCATTCATGAGCCGCAACACGATCACCGCAGCCACGCCCCAGGCTGCGGCTCCCGCAGTCGCCCATGCATCGCCGAGCAACGTCGCTGCGACGACCGGACTCTCGATCCCCGACACCACGACAGCCATCAACTCTGACAAGCCCATGTCGCAGCGCGTCGTGCACTACGAGATCGATGCCAAGTATGACGCCGGAAAACACACTATCGATGCAACCGAAACTCTGACCTACCACAATCTGACTGGCCAGGCCCTCGACCACTTCCCTTTCCATCTTTATCAGAATGCCTTTCAACCCAAGTCCACCTGGATTCGAGAGGCCAAGCTTGAGGGCAGTCGCGACGTAGCCTACGACAAGTGGGAGGACAAACTGTATGGCTCAGAAGACATCAAGAACATTGAGGTTGTAGGCCAAGGCGACGTCACAGGGCAATTGCAGTTCGTCGCCCCAGACGACGGTAATAAAGATGATAAGACCGTCGTAGACGTTCATGTGCTCAAGGCCATCCCTCCGGGCGCATTTGTACAGTTCAAGATTGCGTTTCAGACCAAGCTTCCCGAGACGCAGGCTCGATCGGGCTGGAAGCGTGATTTCGTACTCGGCGGACAGTGGTTTCCCAAGGTCGGCGTCTGGTGGAATGGATCGTGGAACTGCCATCAATATCACGCCACCACCGAATTCTTTGCCGATTTCGGCGTCTACGACGTGAGCCTTACGGTCCCGCAATTTGAAGTTGTCGGAGCGAGCGGAATCCTGGTCAACGAGAAAAACAACTCCGACAACACCAAGACCCTTACCTATCACGGCGACGACATCCACGACTTTGCCTGGACGGTCAGCCCGCGCTACAAGGTTCTTGAAAGCGAATATCAGTCACAGATGGGGCCGATCAAATTGCGCTTCCTCATGCAACCCGCTCACTGGAGTCAAGCCGAACGCCATGAGCGAATCACCCGGCAAACCCTCGATCGTTTTGAAAAGTGGTATGGCCCCTATCCTTATAAGACGCTCACCGTGGTCGATCCGGAACCAGACTCGGCGGCCGGCGGAATGGAATACCCGACTTTCATTACCGGCGACTCCAGTTGGTTCATGCCGGCGGGCCTGTACTTGCCGGAGATAGTCGTGGAGCACGAGTTCGGACATCAGTATTGGTACGGGATGGTCGCGACCAACGAATTCGAAGATGCCTGGATGGACGAGGGCATTAACAGTTACACAGAAGTCAAAGTGTTGGATTCAATCCTGGGCCAGAACACATCCGTGCTCAACATCGCCGGCATCACGGTAGGCGAACGCGAACAACAGCGGCTCGGCTATCTCACAGCGGCCGATCGCGACCCCATGGCGCAGAAAGCCTATAACTACTCCAGTTTCGGATCCTACGGCGGCATTACTTACGGCAAGACCGCCAGCGTGTTGCTGACTCTCGAAGGCATCATCGGCCAGGACACGATGGCAAAGGCCATGCACACCTATTTCATGAAGTATCGCTTCACTCACCCCGTGAAGGAAGATTTCCTGAAGACGATCGAAGAAGTTGCCGGCAAAGATCTCCACTGGTACTTCAACCAGGCCGTATACGGCTCGCAGGTATTGGACTACGAAATCCTTAAGATCGATTCCTTCCCGGCAGAATGGTATCTCGAAAGCAAGGACAAAAAGAACACTAAGAAAGACGGAAAAGATGACACGATCTACCAGTCCTACGTGACCGTCCATCGCAAAGAAGATTTCGTCATGCCCGTTGAGGTGGAGATCAAGTTCGATAATGGCGAAAAAATCCGTGAGCACTGGGACGGACAAAGCCGCTGGACTCGTTTCAGCTATCAGAAAAAAGCAAAGGTGGTCTCCGCGGAAATCGATCCCGACCACACCGTGCAGATCGATCGTAACGACTTCAACAACAGTTACAGGGTCGAACCGAACAACAAAGCCTCCCACAAAGTAGCGAATTATTTCTTGTTCATCACCCAATTCGTGAGCCAAGCCTTGGGCTGGTGGGCGGTCTAAAGATTCAGCGCTCCGACATTGGAACGCATCGTCGAGAAGAAACGTGGATGAGTTTGAGGACATTTACGCATGACTGAGAAGAAAGGTCTTTTGAGCAGCGGATTGGAAATGGTTCTACGCAACAAGCGATACATCGTCTGGTTCTATGTGCTGAACCTTTTTCTTGCCCTGTTCGGCACGGTCGCCTTTGTGAATCAGGCGGGCACAATCCTCGACCACAGCCTGCAGTCGCAGCGCCTGGTGCATGGCTTCTCGCTCGGAGTGTTTATTGAGATGCTCGCGCGTCCAGAATTCGGACCGACCATGGCCTCCCGCGGGCCAGCCATGTTCTTTGCCCTGCTTTTTATGATCGCGACCGCGCTCTTCCTGCCCGGCGTATTTCAGGGATACGCATCCACCTACCGCCTGCCGCGGGATGATTTCTTCCGCGCCTGCGGAAGAAATCTCTGGCGCTTCATCCGCCTGCTGATCATTTCAGGCATCGTGATGATCATTGTCACCATCGCGCTCTTCGGCCTGCATGGCGTGCTGGAGCGAAAGGCTGGTGAGAGCACCAATGAGCTTCTGCTGCCCGAAGTACGCTTCATCGGTCTCGGCGTCATCTTCCTGATCATGACGGTTTTCCGCATCTGGTTCGATTTAGCCGGGGCAGACATTGTTTTGGAAGATCAGCGTGCGGTGCGCAAGTCGATTCTCGCAGGCTTGCGACACACATGGCGCGGCTTGGCTCGTTTGCTCGGCAGCTACGTTGTCACCGCCATCGTAGCGACTCTCATTCTGGCCGCCGGGTTGCTGTTCTGGGAGCATTTCGTGCCCTCCGCCAGCGTAGGGGGCGCATTTCTGATGGCCCAATTCACTCTCCTGCTGCTTCTGATACCGCGCTTTTGGCAGCGTGGCATCGCGGTTTCCTACAGGCAGCAATACATGCTGATGCCGGTCGTTGTCGTCGAGCCGGTCGAACCTCTACCGGTTCCGGTTGCCGCGATCCCCGAAGCTTCGCCGGTAATTCCGAATTTGCCTCCCGCTCCGCAAGGAGCTTGATCGCGGGCTTCACAGCAGGACGAGCGTAATCCCTCGATTGCGACGGCCAAGGTCCGCATCGCCCTTCGCGGTTGGATGCGCCTGCAACAGGCGCCATGTTTCTTCGTCTGATTTTGACCAGTTCTCGCCAAAAATGCAGCCGCGAATTTGCGCCGCCTCAGTAAGTTGATGCAGCCGCTTTTGCACCGCAATGCGAACGTCGCCGCCAACCCCTGTCGATCCGTAGCCGTGGACAACTTTCAACAGGCGTAAGCCTTCCTTCCGCGCAAGCGCAAGCTCGCGATCGAGACGCAGCAGTGCCTCTTCGACCTGAGGCATATCCGACTTGAGATTCACGGTCTTGATCACGCTCCCCCGCTTCGTTTCAGCCCATTGTAAGGGTTCATTAGAACTGGGACCTTGGAGCGCGGGTACCCCATTTCTTGCGCGTTTTTTTGCGCGGGAAATGCGGGTTTTCGACAGCGCGAAGTCAAAGGGATAGAAACCTCAAGAGACCGTAACGAGTCCGTTCGATACAAAAATGGCGCCGCATTCACATGCGGCGCCACAATCGTTTCCCTGTACTGAGCGCTCTAGTTCACGGCGAAGATCAAATCGTCGTGATCGTCATAGGCTCCCGTGCTGCACGAAGACGCGCTTCCCTGGTACCGGAAGTTCGCCCGCACAGCCTGCAACGCGCCGGTCGGCAACGTGTACGTCGCGGAGAGCGGCTGCGCTCCTCCCGCCGGTGGCACGATCGTTCCTATGAACACCCACGTCGGACTGTTCGCATTGGCTGCGTAGTACAGATCGAGAGAGTCAGACGATCCAGTACTCCAAGCCCATACCGTCGCGGTGACTTTCACGGTTTGCCCGTGCGTCATCGTTCCGCCTCCCGTGGATGCGACCATAATGCGATCGTTGGATTCATCGGAGTGGAATGTTCCCGAGGAACCGTCTGCGCACGAGCCATTAATGTTGTTGGGTTGATTTGGCTCTGCGCCCCCCGACATCGTGTCGCGTCCCAGGAGCAGCGTCGCTCCTGAGTCGCAGGACGAACCGGCCGTCGCACATTTCGGGGCCTTCAGAGTCGTATCGAAGACCGCCGTTTGCGCGCCGCCTGTGGTGCTGACCGTCAAGGTAATGTTCGCTGTAGCGGTGGTTGTGCCCGACGTCCCAGTCACGGTAACCGTGCTCGTCCCGGTCGTGGCGGTTGGTGATGCGGTGAACGTCAGGGTTGAAGTTGCACTGCCGTTCGCTGGCGGTGTTACCGGATTCGGAGCAAACGCAGCCGTTACTCCCGAGGGCAAGCCCGACACACTCAGCGTTGTCGCCGAGTTGAATCCGTTCTGACTGGTAACCGTGATGGTGCTGTTGGCGGTTGAGCCCTGCGTCACGCCGACCGAACTCGGAGCGGCCGAGACGGTGAAGCCAGGGGTTCCTGCGCCCACGGCGAAAATCAGATCGTCGTGATCGTTGTACGCTCCCGTCGTGCACGAGGACGCGCTTCCCTGGTAACGGAACTGCGCGCGCACGGCCTGCAGCGTCCCGCTGGGCAACATATAGTTTGCCGAAAGCGTTTGCGCTCCCGCTGCTGTCGGCGTCAGCGTTGCGATCAACACCCACGTCGGACTGGTCGCGTTCGCAGCATAGTACAAGTCGAGATGGTCTGAAGTGAATCCGCTGTACGCCCAGACCGTTGCACTCACCTTGACTGTCTTACCCGCAGCTAAAGCGCTACCGTCCGTCGTCGCAATCACTAGCCGGTCATTGGACTCATCGGAGTGGAACGTTCCCGATGTGCCGTCAGCGCAGCTGCTGTTGATCGTGTTTGGCTGATTCGGCTCGGAGCCGCCGGACAGCGTATCGCGGCCAAGGAGCAGCGATGGACCCGAATCGCATCCCGATGCCGCATTTACGCACTTCGGAGCCTTCAGCGTCGAATCGTAAACGGCTGTCTGTAACCCGACGGACGAATTGACCGTAAGAGCGATGGTTGTGCTGTGTGACAACGTGCCGGAAGTCCCCGTTACTGTGACAGTGGCTGCCCCGGTAGTTGCGGTGGCGGAAGCCGTCAGAGTTAACGTGGAGGTAGCGCTGCCATTGGCCGGAGGGGTAACCGGATTGGTCGAGAACGCCGCAGTCACTCCGCTCGGCAGGCCGGTCGCGCTGAGTGTGGTCGCTGAGCTGAAGCTGTTCTGGCTGGCAATGGTGACTGTGCTCGTTCCATTGCCTCCTTGAGTCACCGTCACCGATGATGGTGACGCACCAATCGTAAAGTTCGGCTGCGCCGTCGCATTTACCGTCAAGGCAATCGTCGTGGAATGAATCGTCGAGCCCGACGTCCCAGTAATCGTCACCGTCGAACTGCCCGTCGTAGCCGAAGACGACGCCGTTAAGGTCAGCGTCGATGTTCCGCTCCCATTCGCCGGTGGCGTTACCGGGTTCGTCGAGAACGCCGCTGTGACTCCGCTCGGCAATCCGGAAGCGCTGAGCGTGGTCGCAGAATTAAATCCGTTCAAGCTCGTAATCGTAATCGTGCTGGTTCCGTTGCCACCTTGTGTCACGGTCACCGACGACGGCGCAGCCCCGATCGTGAAGTCGGGCGTCGAAGTCGTACCGCAGCCCGGGAACTTGAAATTCGCAATGCGCGTATTCCAGTTAAAGCTACCCGTGGTCTTCATGTACTCTTCGGTGAACCAGAAAGTACAGTCATCGACGGGATCGACCTGCATGGCGCTGTAGTCGCCCCACCGTGACAGGCTGCCGGTTTGTGAGCCGCTGCCGCTGACGATACTTACCTCCGACTCCAGCGTACTCGCCGGATCGGTCGGCACGCGTCCCGCGAAGCGGATCGACGGCGAAACCGTGCTGCTCGCCAGGCTGTAGCCCAACGCCAGATCTCCCGCCTGGTCCATCGCGACCGAACCCATCCAGCGGTAGTTGGAATCCGGAGCAAACGTACTCTGCTGCGCAACTACGGGCGTGCCCGACGGATTCTGGATTTCGTACCACCTTACGCCGCCACCCGAACCCGCAATCACCGAGTGATTCACCACCAACGACTCGTGCGTCCCGAAGTTGCGGTACGCCAACCGGTACATCAGCCGGTCAGCCAGTGAATCAAGTTTCTGCGTAGTGCTAGGCTGTGGAACGCAGGTGCCACCTGCACAGAGCGGGCTGAAGGCTGCGACGTTAATCACGGTCGGTCCCGAAAACGTTGAGTTCGCCGTGTTCACAAAGTCCACGTGGAACTTGTACAAGTTCAAAGTATTCGTGCCGAAATACATCAAGTAGTTTGGAGAACCTGTCGGCGGCGCGGTAGTGCCGTCAATATCCGCAGGCAGCAAACCTCCAACCGAAGTGCCCTGCTGGAAGCAAACCTGGGTGGCGGCTGTGCCAGCGAGCATGGCCGCGCGATTGTAAGCGCAAGCATCTGCCCCAACGAACGTCGTGCCGCCCGCGAACATGTTGAAGGTCTCGTAGTAAGCGTCTGACCACACGCTCATCTTTGGATAATCATCGAAATTCGAATATTGGAACGAGTACCGGTTGTAAGTTCCAGTCGCGTCCGACGTGGTCGACACCGCAATGCACTGCAAATAAGGAGTCGTCGAAACCGAGAACTGGCTGAAGATCCAGCGTTGCGCCATCTTGTCGTAGATCACGATCGGGTCGCCATCATTATTAGTCTGGCAACCTCCGCCAAATCCCGACCACAACGTGTTGCCCGCGGTCGGCCCCGCAATCAACGCGCCGGTCGATTTGCTGAAAATTGCAAACGAAGTATTCACCCACTGCACGTATTGCGTTGCGCCCACCGTGCCTTCCGTATCGGGCGGTGCTCCGGTCACGCTGAACCCGTATTGTCCGTTTCCCAAGCCTTCAAAACTCAATGCTACCGGCGGCGTCGGCGCGGCCACCGTCCCGACTTGAATCACCGGATCCTCTTGCTGCTCGGCCAACCCGGGAGGCAGCGGAATTTGTCTCATGGGCTCGACCGGACGCCTTTCCAGCGATGGCGGAGGTGCATGCTTGATCATTTCCGACAGTGGCGGGGAAACGTCGTGATGAACATCGCGGCGCACGGTAGTCGGTCCCGATTGGGCAAATAGAGAAACGGTGAGTAGCAACATCATCGCCAGCGCGAAGCGACTGGCGATCGCAGGGGTGGGAGTCGACATAAATTCTCTCCTGAGCTTTCCGAATCAGATTTGATTCCACGACGCGGCGCGCTAGAACCCGCCAGTAGGCCACCGCCAGTTGCGTTCGCCGACGTGACTACTAGTCAAAATAGTTGGCATAATAACGGACCTTCTATGTTTTGTTTGAGGTTTTTTTTTGAAGGCAGAAAAACGAACAGCGTCTGTGATGGCCAAACGATCCGGACGGTCGGTTGGCGTTAGTTCTTAAATGCGGCTTCGGACGGCCCGTTTGGGCCCTCGAACTCCATACTCGTCGTTTTCATCAAACGATTTAATATCCTGTTCCCAAAAGGGAATCGCTTCTGACCGAGCGCCCCTACTTCCGATTCCTTCCCCTCGCGACCGCCTCCCTCGCCTCTTTATCGGCGGTCCGGCGCCTCTCAGTCTCGCGCTTATCCCAAAGCTGCTTGCCCTTGGCCAATGCCAGTTCTACCTTGACTCGGCCATTCTTAAAGTACATCCGGGTGGGAATGAGCGTCAGTCCCTTTTGCTGCGTCTTGCCGATCAGTTTCCGGATCTCTTCGCGGTGCATCAGCAGCTTGCGGGTGCGCAGCGGGGCATGATTGTGGATGTTGCCATGCTCGTAGGGCCCAATGTGCGCGTTCAACAGCCAGACCGCATCGTCCTTGACCAACCCATACGAGTCCTTCAAGTTGGCAAGCCCGCCGCGTACCGATTTGACCTCCGTTCCGGTCAAAACCACTCCCGCTTCAAATTTTTCCAGCAAGAAGTAGTTATGTGAAGCGATCCTATTAACAGCGGCGTCACGATCGCCGCTGGCTGTGGGATCACGGCGCGGGGATTTCTCCGCGCTGGGCTTCGTCTGATGTGTGGATTGGCGAGCCATAGCAGGCGAATTCAATCTTAGCAGGAGAGGCGCGCTACCTCAGGCGTCGGACATTCGACCTCATACCGGCGGTGGCTGAGATCGGATGTCCGACCGTCTCGGCTCCGCGGCCCGCCCCATTAGTCCTACGACCAAAGAGTGTAACTCCCGTGTGCGCAAGCACTTCGGGAGCCGGAAAGAGCGATGCTATAATCGCCTCACCGAAGCCTATTTTTCGAGTATTAAGTGGATTTTCCCGCGCAAAATCCAATCATCACGCGGCGAAATGCGGGAAATCTGCTAGTCCGGCGAAGTCCGTAAATAAAGAGGATCATGTCGTGAGGATTATCGAATGATACGCCTGAAGCGCCCGGCCCTTTTGCTCTTGCTGGTCGCGGCTGTAACGCTCCCCGCCATCGCCGATAAAGCCAAAGATCTATTCAACCAGGGTCAGGACGCCGAGGCTCGCCAGCAGTATGAAACGGCCTACGGTTTCTTTAAGCAGGCCTATGACCTCAAACCCAAGGATCTTCGTTACCGCGCCTCCTTTGAACGCATTCGCTTTGAGGCTGCTGCCTCCATGGTGCACAACGGCCAGAAGTTACGCGACGACGGCAAACTCGACGAAGCCGTTGCCGAGTTCCAGAAAGCCCTGGCCATTGATCCCTCCCTTTTCATCGCCAAGCAAGAACTGATCCGCACGCAGAAGATGATTAACGATCTGCACAATCCTCCGCCCCAAGCTGTCGGAATTCCTCCCGGCCTCGCGCGCAGGGTTCACGAAGCTGCTGGTCCCGTCGAACTCACTCCTATCTCCAACGTGCCTGTCACCCTCAAAATGCTTGCCACGAAGTCCGACGTCGTCTACCGCACCGTCGGACAGCTCGCCGGCATCAATGTTCTGTTTGACCCCGACTACACGCCGCGTGCGATTAACGTGGATCTCAACGGCGTTTCTCTCGAAGATGCACTGGAAATCACTGCCCTGGAATCGAAGACATTCTGGCGTCCCGTTACGACGAATACGATCTTCGTGGCGCAAGACAACCCCGCGAAGCGCAAGGAGCTTGAACAGAGCGTCCTCAAGACTTTCTATCTCACGAATTTGTCGGCTCCGACCGAACTGCAGGATGTGGTGAACGCGATTCGCGCCGTGCTCGATGTTCAGCGCGTGCAGCAGTTGCTCTCACAAAATGCTCTGGTCGTGCGTGGCACTCCCGATCAGATCGCGCTCGCGGAAAAACTTGTCGAAGATCTCGACAAGGCGCGCCCCGAAGTCATTGTCGACATCGCCATCATGCAGGTCAGCAAAGACAAGTCGCGCACCTTGGGATTACTCCCGCCCACCAGCGCCACCGTGACCTTGCAGTCGAACATCAATAACACGACCACGACTACGACTGGCACCACGACCTCCGGCACGGGCGCCACCATCACCCAAGGCACTGGCCAGAACGGAATCAATCTCAACACTCTCGGCAACCTGAACGCCACCAACTTCCAGGTCGTCATTCCATCCGCCAATCTTTCGGCGGTCATGAACGACAGCGACACCAAGCTCATTCAGAATCCCCAGATTCGGGCTCTCGATGGCCAGAAAGCTTCGCTGAAAATCGGCGACAAGGTTCCCGTCGCCACCGGATCCTTTCAGCCCGGCATCGGCGGCGTCGGCATCAACCCGCTCGTCAACACGCAATTCCAGTATCTCGACGTCGGCGTCAATATCGACATTACTCCTCACGTCCATTCCAACGGCGAGGTCACACTGAAGATCTCGATGGACGTCTCCGCCGTCACCGGACAGTCCAACATCGGCGGTATCAGCCAGCCCATCATCGGCCAACGCAAGATCGAGCACGAAATTCGGCTGAAGGATGGCGAAGCCAACCTGCTCGGCGGCATCATGGAAGATCACCAGACGAAATCTCTGGCCGGGATTCCGGGCCTGGCGCAGATTCCAATCTTGCGGTACCTCTTCGGCCAGGTCAATCAGGATCACTCCGAAAACGAAATCGTCTTCGCGATCGTCCCGCACATTATTCGCAGCACCGATGTGAACGAACTCAACCAGCGTCCGATCGACATCGGTACGTCGACCACAATCTCGCTGCGCCACTCCGCCAAGCAGCAAGCCGCTCCGGCGCCCGCCCAGCCCGACAAACCGGCCACTCAGCCGTCGATCACTCCCGCTCCCGCCACGCAACCGCCGGCTTCAAACCCCGGCACCGGCGGCACCGCCAGCTTCCTCTTTGATCCGCCCACCATTCAGGCGACTAAGGGAAATACATTCGTAGTCAATCTGCTTCTGTCGGGCGCGCAAAACGTGTATTCCGTCCCCGTGCAGTTGAACTACGATCCGAAAATGCTCCAACTGGTCAACGTGTCGAATGGCGGATTTCTCTCGCAGGATGGCCAGGCCGTGGCCTTGGTGCATCGTGAAGATGAGACCGTGGGTCAGTCACAGATCACGGCCACGCGGCCGCCCGGTGCCGGAGGTGTGTCCGGCCAGGGCGCAGTCGTCTCCATTACGTTCCAGGCAAAAGCCGATGGCCAGACCCCTCTGACCATCACACGAGGCGGCGCTCGCGATCCGGGCTTACAGGCCATTACGGTGAACGGAGCGCAAGCGTCGGTGACGATCCAGTAGGATCGGTTTGCAATTTCGGTCTGCCTCCGTTAAGCGACATGGCGAGGCAATGACCGGGACAACCACCCGACAACAATCGGGATAGCAACCGGACGGGAAGGGCACGGCTCTCAGCGTGCCGACATCGGCGAGTCAAAATGAGGGCTTTAGCCATTGAGGGGCGTCTTCCCTGCGAAGTCAAAGAGCGCCGCTCGATAACGAGAGCAAAGGCAATGAAGATTCACAAATTCCGTAACGGGCCCAACCCCAAGCCCGCAAGGGGTTTCACACTCCTTGAGCTGATCATCGCCTCGACCATCCTGTCCGTTCTTACGTTGATGGCATTGCCGTTGGCGCGTGTAACCATTCAACGCGAAAAGGAGAAAGAACTCCGCAAGGCGCTCTGGGACATGCGTGACGCCATCGACCGCTACAAAGATGCGACCGACCGGCAACTGGTGCAGACCAAAGTCGATAGCGGAGGCTATCCCCCCGACCTCGACACTCTCGTGAAAGGCGTCGACGTGCAAGGCGGCAAGAAGCTCCGCTTTCTGCGTTCTATCCCCGTAGACCCCATGACCAAAACGAAAGAGTGGGGCATGCGCTCGATGCAAGACGATACCGACTCCGACTCCTGGGGGGGGCAGAGCGTCTTTGACGTCTACACGAAATCCGAAGGCACCGCGCTCGACGGCACGAAATACAAGGACTGGTAGATGCTACGGAGGCTGAACAATTTGGTGCGGCGCACTACCTGCACAACCTCAGGTATGCGCGCGCTCGCTCGCCGTCGATGCCTCAGCAACACCAGGGGATTCACCCTGCTCGAGATGATGATCGTTATCAGCATCATCATCATTCTGATGGCAATCGCGATTCCCAACTACAACCGCACCGTCATCCAATCGCGCGAATCTGTTCTCCGTTCCAACCTGAGCACGTTGCGTAGCGTCATCTCGCAATACACGCTCGATAAGCAGAAAGCCCCGCAGTCACTCGACGACATCGTCCAGGCAGGCTACCTCCGCCAAATTCCCGTCGATCCCATGACCAAGGAGACCAATTGGGAGGTCGTGCAGGAAGACGTGATGATGGCAGTCGATCAGACCGAACCCGGCATCACCGACGTGAAATCCGCCTCCAGCGGCACCGCCAGCGACGGCACCGCCTACAATACCTGGTGAATCTTTTGTAGCGCGTCCCCCGGGTGTCGCGTGGCCACCTCGACCTCGCATTCGCGGCGGAGACATTGAACATAAGTTTATTCGTGAGCGTGCCGCCGCCTCGCCTGGATCAGCACATCCACGGGATCCGGCCGCCCATTCCAGAAATCCAGCCGGATGCGGCCATCCGCCATCTGTGTGACCGTCGCCGGAATGGAACTTGCCGTAAGGTACCATCCCTCCGGCAGCACCACCGCATTGCGCGGACGGCCCAGGCTCCGGTCAAACACGAGAGTGTCGTCCTCCAGTCGGTAGCTCGTCGGGTCTGTATACGTTTCCGAAATCCGTATCCGTTCGCTCTGCCCCGCCTTCCCCGGAGCAAATGAAATCACCACTACCTGGGCGGACGCGTCAACCGGTTCCCCCGCATCCATCTTCGCCGCCGCAAGCTCCGCCCCCGTCACGATCTTCGTCGTCAGCTTTTCGCCACTGTCCAACACATACGCCGACGGATCCGATACTTTGCTGCCGGCTCGGACCACGTTGAAGTACTTGTCCACTCCTGGGTGTGACTCCGTGTAGTCGTGATAAAGACGGAATGAGTGCCTCTCCGGCTGCTGCAGGAAGTAGACAATCTCGCGATCCTGGTGCGCGCGTTCCGAAAGGCGCTCCTGCTCCGTTTCTCCCTCAAACGGCGCCTCCCAATTCTTCGCCGAACCCGCCGGCCGTTGCGCGAGAGCGCCCGTCTGAGCGCCCAGCTTGCCTTTCATAATCAGCGGCGCCTCCGCGCCGTTGCCGTTCATGAAGCTGATGGCAATTCGCCCATCCGGTTCCGCCAGAACTTGCGAGGGCACGTTGCACGCCACCAATTCATAGCCCCCGGGCAGCACCACGCTGTTGCGAGGAATGCTCAACGACCGGTTGAAGACGATGGCATCCCCCGCGCGGTAGTAGCTCTTGGCATCCCTGTAGGTTTTCAGGATTAGCATCCGCGCTTGCCCATCGACCGGCACCGGACGCGCCAAATGGACCTTGATGTAATCAACCGAAGCATCTTCGCCCTTCATCAAAGGGTCCTTCACTGCTTCCTCGCCGCTCACGATTTCAAACCGCAGTGGCTGTCCGCTCCTCACATCAACTACCGACTCTCCACTGGCGACGCTTCCCTTTCGGATTGTATTGAAGTAATACTTCGCCCCGGCGGCAGTAGCCGTAACCTCATAGCGGATCGCGAAGCTTGCGCTCTCCGGCGACAGCAGTTCGTACCGCGTGTACTCATCCGTTTCCGTTTGTCGAGGCGCAGCCGCAGATGACCCCTGACCGCACGCGATCCCAGCCGTCCACGTCAACACGAACAACCATCGAATTAATCTGGACATGCCCGACTGTTCGAAGCGTCGAGGGCGGGCGTCATCCTTTGCGAGCGCCCCAACGTCGCGCCGGAGTCGCGGGTCGCGGGCGCGATACACCCCGCCCCTGTCTCCCGCGCCGATTGAAGTTTGGATTTCGTAGAAACGGAGTTTCGTACCAGCGGCCAGAGTCATATGTGCGCGCCATTATAACGTTCGCTGCAACGCTCCGAAAGACGCCTCGGTTCTGGATCTATCGTGTCAATCGCGTGAAGTCAGCAAACACCGAAACAACAACTCCCGACCATCGTTTTGCGAGGATCCGCGAAACCGCGACAATTTATTCAAGTCCGAAAACGGCTAGTTTGCTTCACCGTGAATGCGAAAATCAGGCCCATGGTTCGCACTTCTGTTCTCGCACTGCTCATCGCTCTTGCGTTTTCCCTAAGTATGTTGGCACAGGTTGACCAAGCCATCGCCACGCAGGATATGGATCGTTCAATAAAACCGGGCGACGATTTCTATCGTTATGCCAACGGAGGCTGGCTCAAAACGACAACCATACCCACCGGCCAGACTACCTTCGACAACCGGGCGATCTTGGTCGATAGAACCAGCAAGCGTGTACGCGATCTCATCCAAGAGGCGGCTGCTGCCAACTCTCCCGGCGGCAGCATTGCTCAGAAGGTCGGCGCCTACTATGCCGCATTCATGGACGAAGACGGCATCGAGTCCAAAGGCCTGGCTCCGCTGACCGACGAGATGGCCCGAGTCTCAGCGATTACAAACAAGGCATCGCTGTCGGCCTATCTCGGCACAACCTTGAATAGTGAAGTGGACGGCCTCACCGGCAACTCCGATCACATCTTTGGCGTGTGGGTGAACCAAAGTTTTACAGACTCTGACCATTACGTTTTCCACTTACTGCAAGGCGGGCTGGGAATGCCCGACCGCGACGACTACCTTGATCCGTCGCCGAAAATGGCCGACTTGCGCACGCAGTACAAGGCACACATCGCCGCGATCCTGAAACTCGCCGGTGTAACAGATGCGGAAACCAAGGCTGCACGAATCCTATCGCTTGAAATTCAGATTGCCCAATCCCACGCCCCAGACTCCGATGCCGCCGACGTCTTCAAGCAGAACAATCCGTGGAAACGCTCCGACTTCGATGTCAAAGCCCCCGGCATGGATTGGAGTGCATATTTTTCGGCGGCCGGAGTCGCCAGCCAATCGCAGTTCATCGTTTGGCAGCCCTCCGCCGTCATCGGAACGTCCGCCCTGGTCGGCAGTGAAGACCTCGACGCGTGGATGGACTACCTCAGATTTCACCTGATCGAACACTATGCCAGCGTCTTGCCCATGTCCGTCGGTGCCGAAGATTTCGCCTTCTACGGCACCATCCTGTCAGGTGCGCAGCACATGCCCGATCGCAGCAAGCTCGCCATCGACGCCACCAATGCCGCTCTCGGGCAGGCCGTAGGCCAACTCTATACCCAACATTACTTCCCGCCCGAAGCCAAAAAGAAGGCGCAGGCCATGGTCGCCGACTTGGTCACCGCTTATCGCGCCCGCATTTCAAATCTCAATTGGATGTCGCCACAGACCAAAGAAAAAGCATTGGCAAAGCTGGCCGCGCTTCGCATCGGCGTCGGCTATCCTGACAAATGGATCGACTACTCCACATTCGATGTCGTGCGTGGCGATGCCTTCGGCAATATGCACCGGGCAGAAGCTTTCAATCGTTCGCTTAATCTGTCCAAACTCCAGCAACCCGCCGATCCGGATGAATGGAGAATTGATCCGCAGATCGTCGGCGCTATCATTCTCTTCACTCCCAACACCGAGACTTTCTCCGCCGGAATCCTGCAGCCACCCTACTTCGACAGTCAAGGCGACACTGCCTCCAACTACGGCTCGGCCGGCGCAGGAATGGCTCACGAAATTACCCACAGCTTCGACGAACTCGGCAATATCTATGATGCCCACGGCCGCCTCGGCAATTGGTGGACCACCGCGGATCTAGCCAACTACCAGGCAGCGGCGGCGAAGTTGGTCACGCAGTTTGACGGTTACTGCCCGCTTCCTGATCTCTGCGTGAATGGCAAGCAGGTGCTTGGCGAAAATGTTGCCGACCTTGCCGGATTGCTCGTCGCACACGACGCCTACGTGCTCTCTCTGAAAGGCAAGCCCGATGTCGTGATCGGTGGCCTCACCGGTGATCAGCGGTTCTTCTTGGCGTTCGCGCGGAGATGGCGCAAACTTCTGAGCGAAGAAGGTCTGCGCCAGCAGATCAAAACCGATCACCATTCGCCGGGAGAATTCCGCTGCGACACAGTGCGCAACGTCGAAGCTTGGCACAAAGCCTTCGACGTCAAGCTGAGCGATAAGCTCTACCTGAAACCCGAAGACCGTGCCGTTATCTGGTGATAGCGAAAATATTTTCCACAGCGCCCTTGTGACATCTGCCCTTGCGGCGTCTGTAAGAAGCGCAGAACATGGTCAAGGCGGAGGCGGTGTACGAGAGCCCGGTCAAAACAGAGCTAACTGCTTTGTTGTCAAGATTTTGACCTCTAACCCTTTGGCGCTCAAGATTTTGCGACGACATTTTGCAAAACCCGCGCCAGTCGCGGCTTTCAGAGAGGGTGGGGGGAGGGGGTACCCAACTCCATCTCACAATTCCCAAAACAGACCCAGTCCTCGCAGCCGATTTAAGCGAGTCTATACGAATTTTTTTGCTGGCATTTCCACAGTGGAATCTCGAACGCTCGAGACAATAGCAAAACTGCGGAATGGGTTAAGCAGGCTTCCACCGCAAGCGATTCCGAGTAAGTTGTACGCGCTTACCGAGAGCAATTAACATCTATCCATGCCCGTCGATACAGAAATCCAGGCTCCCGTTTCCATTCGCGCTCCTCGCGGCAACACCATCACTTGCAAAGGCTGGCAACAGGAAGCAGCCATGCGCATGCTCATGAACAACCTCGACGAAGAGGTTGCCGAGCGTCCGAAAGACCTTGTGGTTTATGGCGGAACGGGCCGCGCCGCGCGGAGTTGGGAAGCTTACCGCGCCATCGTCGAGACCCTAAAGAAACTGGACAATGACGAGACTCTGCTGGTGCAGTCGGGCAAGCCCGTAGGCGTCTTCAAGACGCACGATCACGCCCCGCGAGTGCTCATCGCGAACTCGAACCTCGTAGGTCATTGGTCGAACTGGGAGAAGTTCAACGAGCTGGAACGAGCCGGTCTCATGATGTACGGGCAGATGACAGCCGGTTCCTGGATTTACATCGGCTCGCAGGGAATTGTGCAGGGAACATTCGAGACATTCTCCGCTGCCGGCGAGAAACACTTCGGCGGCGACCTTGCAGGCAAGTTGATCGTCAGCGGCGGAATGGGCGGAATGGGCGGAGCTCAGCCTCTCGCAGCAACCATGACTGGCGCGGCGTTTCTAGGGATTGACGTGGATCCGGAGCGCATCAAGAAACGTCTGAAGACTGGTTACTGCGACTTCATGGTGACCACGCTCGATGAAGCATTGCGCATTCTGAAGAATGCCGTGCGCAAGAAAGAGAACGTTTCAGTGGGGCTGGTGGGAAACTGCGCGGACGTGATTCCTGAGTTAGCCGAGCGCGGTGTCGTCCCTGACATTTTGACCGATCAGACTTCAGCGCATGATCCCCTGAATGGATATGTGCCGAACGGCATGACGTTGGAAGAAGCACTGGAACTACGCAAGCGCGACCCAAAGGCGTATCAAGAGAAGTCGCTGGACGCGATGGCCCGTCACGTGGAAGGGATGCTGCGCCTGCAGAAGATGGGCTCGGTCACTTTCGATTACGGCAATAACATTCGCACCTTCGCGTTTCAGCGCGGAGTGAAGAACGCGTACGACTTCCCCGGATTCGTTCCGGCTTATATTCGTCCCTTGTTCTGCGAAGGGCGCGGACCGTTTCGCTGGGTCGCGTTGTCGGGCGAAGCGTCCGATATTCACGCGACCGATAACCTTGTCCTGGAGTTGTTTCCTGACAACAGAATTTTGCGCCGCTGGATTGACCTCGCGCGCAAGCGCATCAAGTTCCAGGGATTGCCCGCACGTATTTGCTGGCTAGGATACGGCGAACGCGCGCAGTTCGGGCTGGCCATAAATGATCTGGTGAAGAAGGGCAAGATCAAGGCGCCCATTGTGATTGGCCGCGATCATCTAGACTGCGGCTCGGTGGCATCTCCATTCCGCGAGACGGAGAGCATGAAAGACGGCTCCGATGCGATCGCTGACTGGCCGCTGCTCAATGCTCTCTTGAATACAGCTGCGGGCGCTTCATGGGTTTCAATTCACAATGGTGGTGGCGTCGGGATCGGGTACTCGCTGCATGCGGGACAGGTGACTGTTGCAGATGGAACTGATGAGATGGCCAAGAGGATCGAACGGGTGCTGACCACGGACCCAGGGATGGGGGTCATCCGGCACGTGGACGCGGGGTACGACGAGGCGAAAGAGTTCGCGAAGAAGAGTGGAGTAAGAGTGCCGATGGCTCCTTGAGCGAACGGTTCGCCGGCGCAACTCAGTGATTGGTGCGCTCCACATGGAACAGTGGTCCGGAAACCTGGGCGAGCTTCGCCCGCCCGGACAGCCGAGGTGGCTGTCCCCACATAAAAGCTCAATCGACTGGACACAACTTGCACGACCGTCATGTCCCTCGGCTGCTAAACTTCTTTAGCGTGACTCCATCTCGCAAACCAGGCCTGAAGCGTCAAACTCCGCTGTTCCTGACTAACATCGGCCAGCTTCTCACTCTCCGATCGGCGTCAGGGAATTTGGGCCCACGTCGCGGTTCTGACCTGAAGGAACTGGGCATCATCGAAGATGGGGCGGTCCTGAGCTTAGGCGGGAAAATTGTCTCGGTCGGTACTGTCAAAGACGCCCTGCGCGATTCATGGCTGAAGAAACATCGTAAGAGAGTGCTCGAGATCGATTGCGCGGGCAAGGTCGTCCTTCCCGGGTTCGTGGATTCGCATACGCATCCTGTCTTCGTGAGCCCTCGGCTAGTGGATTTTGAGAAGCGCATCGAAGGTGCTTCGTACGAAGAAATTGCCGCGGCGGGGGGCGGAATCCGCTCTAGCCTGGAGGGTGTTCGCAAGACGGCAAAAAGCGAACTTGCGGCGAAAGTGGCAAACACGCTGAAGGAGATGGCCGCATACGGCACGACCACCGTAGAGGCCAAATCGGGCTACGGACTCACGCTCGACTCGGAGCTCAAGTCTCTGGAAGTGATCGGTGAAGCCGCCTCCAGTTGGCCGGGAACCGTGGTAGCAACGCTGCTCGGGGCCCATGTCGTCCCAAAAGAGTTTCAGGGCTGCTCACAAAAGTATGTTGAGATCGTCTGTAAGGAGATGATTCCGCAGGCAGCGAAGCGGAAGCTTGCCCAATTCGTGGATGTCTTTTGCGACAAAGGAGCCTTTACTCCGCAGGAGACGGAGCAGATTTTTGAGGCTGCGAAACAACACGGTTTGAGCGTTCGAGCACATATGGGCCAGCTTTCGGAAACGAAGTTGTCGCCGTTCTTGCGCTTCAATCCGGCATCATTCGATCATATGGATCATGTGAACGACGACGATATTCTGCATCTGGCCCAACGCGATACGGTTGCCACGCTTGTTCCCGGAGCGAATTATTTCCTGGGATTGAAAGAATATCCGAACGCACGGCGATTGATCGATGCTGGCGTGCCGGTGGCTCTCGCCTCGGACTACAACCCCGGCACTTCCCCCACGTTGAGCATGCCCATGGCGATGTCGCTGGCTTGTACGCATATGAAAATGTCTCCCGCAGAAGCTGTAGCGGCGGCCACGATCAATGGGGCGTGGGCTCTGAGGGCAGCGGAACGCAAGGGCAGCATCGAACCGGGCAAGGATGCTGATTTCGCCGTGTTTGACACAAAAGACTATCGCGAGATCCCGTACTGGTTTGGCGACAATCACTGTGCAATGACGATTCTGAATGGAGTAATCGCGTCCCGCGACTGAACTTTCGCGGATCACAATCCGTATCAAACCGGTGTGAAGTGGTTCGTCTGGGTGTGGACACTCCGGGAAACACAATATTGATGACAAGAAGCAATCCGATTCAATCTCCTGAGGGGAACCAATGAAAAGAGTTATTTCAGTTGTAAGTTTTCTCGTGCTCGCACTCTCGTTGGCTGCTGCGCAGCGTCTGCCGGAAGGAGCACGGCCGGAGAATTACAAGCTCAAGTTCACGCCCGATCTCGACAAGGCCAAATTTGAAGGCGATGAAACGATCACGCTACGGGTGCTGAAATCTACCTCCGAAATCACCCTCAATGCAGTCGACATCGACTTTCATGATGTGACCATCACAAGCGGCGGTGCCACGCAAAAGGCCACAGTCACGCCTCAGAAAGAAAAAGAAATGGTCGTGCTTTCGGTGGAGAAGCCGTTGGCCGCTGGAACCGCCACCGTACACATTACCTACACGGGCATTCTCAATGATGAAATGCGCGGTCTGTACCTTGGCAAAGACGACAAGGGACGCAAATACGCTGCCACGCAATTTGAAGCCACGGATGCGCGGCGCGCCTTCCCTTCGTTCGATGAACCTGATTACAAGGCGACCTTCGACATTACAGCAGTCGCCGACAAGGACCAGGTCGCGATCTCGAACTACAAGATCGTATCGGACACGCCGGGACCAGGCGACAAACACACGGTAAAGTTCGCGACCACCGCGAAGATGTCCGCCTACCTTGCCGCGCTCGTCGTGGGCCAGTTCGAATACGTCGAAGGATCGGTAGACGGCATTCCGATCCGCGTCTATAGCACACCCGGCAAGAAAGAAATGGGCAAATTTGCCCTTGACGCGGCGGAATACATTGTCGGCTACTACAACAAATATTTCGGGATCAAGTATCCCTACGGGAAGTTGGACCTGATCGGCCTGCCGGACTTCTCCGCCGGCGCGATGGAGAATGTGGGCTGCATCACCTTCCGCGAAGTGATTCTGTTGATCGATGAAAAAGAGGGTTCGGTCGATCTCAAAAAGACCATCGCATCGGTCACCGCTCACGAGATCGCTCATATGTGGTTCGGCGATCTGGTCACGATGAAGTGGTGGGACGATGTGTGGCTGAACGAAGGCTTTGCTACATGGATGTCGAGCAAGCCGGTTCAGAAATGGAAGCCTGAATGGAACTTTGATCTGGATGATGTGAGTGGAACTGGTGGAACTCTCAACGTCGATTCGCTCGCCAATACGCGGCCGATTCATCAAGCAGCCGAAACTCCCGCACAGATTCAGGAACTGTTCGATGGAATTGCTTACGGCAAAGCGGCCTCGGTACTGCGCATGTTGGAGGCGTACCTCGGCGAAGAGACTTTCCGCGTCGGCATCAATGCCTATCTGAAAGAACATCAGTATGGCAACGCGACCGCCGACGATTTCTGGGACGCACAAGCGAAGGTCTCGCACAAGCCTGTCGACAAAATCATGCCGACGTGGGTGAAGCAGCCGGGCGCGCCCATCATCAATGTGAAGGCACAATGCACCGGGAATTCAACAAACGTGACGCTGGAACAGCAGAGGTATTTCGTTGACCGAGCCAAGTTCGAAGCGGTCAATGATCAGCTCTGGCAGATTCCGCTGTGCCTGAAGGGTTCCGCGAGTAGCGCTGCGAAGTGCGAACTCATGACCAAGAAGGAAGAGACCTTCACGCTGCCGGGTTGCTCGACGTGGGTTCTGACCAATGCTGGCGCGACTGGATACTACCGCACGGGCTACCAACCCGATGCAGTCCGGGCCCTGGCAAAGGATGCAGAGACCAAACTCAGCCCTGCCGAGAGAATTGCGTTGCAAAACGACATCTGGGCTTCCGTGCGAGTTGGCCGCGAACCGGTGGGCGACTATCTGGCTTTCGCGCAAGGTTTGCAAACGGATCGTAACCGTGCCGTGCTGGAAGATGTGCTGGGACGCCTCAACTACATTGGACAGTACGTGGTGAGTGACAGCGATCGCGACGCCTACCGCATGTGGCTCCGCCAGTATCTGACTCCGGCGATGAAAGAAGTTGGATACGAGCCTAAGCCGGGCGAAGCCGATGAGCAGAGAACGCTGCGAGCACGGCTGTTCAATGCTTTGGGATACGATGCCCGTGACCCCGAGACACTGGAGCAAGCGCGCAAGATTGCGGATAAGGCGCTGACAGATCCGGCATCGGTGGATCACGAAATCGCCGGAGTTGCGTTGAGTCTGGCTGCCCTCAATGGGGACGCGGCGTTTTACGATCGCGTGATGGCGGCCTTGAAGAATCCGAAATCGCCGGAAGAATATTATGGTTACCTGTTTACGCTGCCGCAGTTTGGCGATCCGAAGTTGTTGCAGCGGACGCTCGACTTTGCACTGTCGCCGGATGTGCGATCGCAGGACGCGCTGGGAGTAGTCACGAGCGTGATGGGGAATCCGGCCGGGGAACAACTGGCATGGGACTTCGTTCGGCAGCACTGGCCTGAAATTGAAAAGGCGGGTGGGCCGTTCGCCAGCGCACAAGTAGTGGGAGCCACCAGCGTCTTCTGTGATACGGCATCGCGCGATCAGGTCACGGAGTTCTTTACCGCCCACAAGGTCGCAGCCGCGGAGCGGACGTACAAACAATCGATTGAACGAATCAACAACTGCGTCGATCTGAAGTCGCAACAGGAAACGAAGCTGGCGTCGTGGCTGGGACAGCACGGCAACGCCGGCGGAAAATAACCCTTTGTGGTGAAAGAAGGCCCGGGAACTTTTCCCGGGCTTTTTTATTGCATGACTGGGAGTACCAGGTGCGAAGGCAGATCTGGTGAGCAATAGATCCGCTGCGTTGCTGAGACGAAATCCGATGCAGCCGCCTGGTAGATGCTGGGCACAAATTTTTGCGGATTACGATCGATCACGGGGAACCAGGTCGATTGCACCTGCACCATGATGCGGTGGCCTTTCAGAAAAACATGGTCGTGGTCGCGCAAAGGAATTTCCCACTCGGCTGGTTGGTTCGGAGTCAGCGGAGCGGGCTTCTCATAGCTCTTGAGATAGCGGCCGCGGCGCACCTCCATTGCAATCGGCAATTCGTAGCCGTTCAGCGACTGAGCGTATTGGCCTGGCTTCGGCCCCTCATCGGGATTCCAGTCGTTCTTTTGCGCGTTCTCCGGATATACGTCGATCAGCTTGACGATGAAATCGCTGTCGGTTCCTGACGTTGATGCAAACAGTTTCGCTGCGAGGGGACCTGTAACGGTGAGGTCGTGATCGAGTGGCTGGCTGACGAATGAGAGCACATCGGGCCGACCATCAACAAAGCGCTGATCCGCAACTTCCCAGGTGCGCCAGTCCCCGGCGGGATACGTCGGCGAAATCGGGCGCTGGCGGTACGGAACTGGATTCGCTGGATCGGAGACGTATTCGCGGTAAGCCGCTTTCGAGGCGTCTGGCACGGTGAAGGAAAGGGTTCCGTCAGCATGTAAGTACAAGTTTGTCGGCTTCGCTTCTTTCGGTGGCCACGCTGGGTAGGTGCGCCATGCATTGGATCCGCTCTGAAATGTGCTGGCCTGCCACGCCGGCTTTGAGCCTTGGCCGTGCAGGTAGTAGCGAAAAAACGGGGCTTCGATGTTCTCACGGAATTCGCGGGCAGTTTCGTGACCCGCGAATGGGATGATGCCGATACTGTCTCCCTTGGGAGTTTGCCATTCGCCGTGGTACCACGGGCCGGCAACGATGAAATTCGTGTGCTGGGGATCGGTCTCTTCGGCGTGACGAAAAATCTGCCACGGCCCCCACGGATCCTCCTGATCCCAAAATCCGGCGACGTTCAGGTTGGGCACGGTCGAGGCGTGGAGTTGACTCACCCAGGCTTCTTTCTTCCAGAAGTCGTCATAGTCGGGATGCTCCACACTTGAATTCCAATAAGGAATCGTGCCGTGTAGATATTTTGAGTTGATATTCGAAAGTGGCCCCAGATCGAGGTACCACAGATAAGTGTCGTAGGTCTCAAAATCGAAATGCGTGTTCTTGTTCTTGTCGGCCTGCTCCATGACCGCGTATTCAAAGTCGTAGCTTTCGCGTAGCGCTCCGAAACGGTGATCATCATCGTTCATCCACTGATCGACCGGCGAGGCTTGTTCGCTGATCGCCATCAGCGCCGGGTGCGGATGAAGCAACGTGAGCGCCGTTGTCAGCCCGTCGTAAGAGACGCCAAACATTCCGACCTTCCCATTGTTGTCTGGGACATTCTTCACCAGCCACTCGATCGAGTCGTAAGCATCGGTGGTTTCGTTCGTGGCCTTGGGATCTTTCAAGTCGACCCAGGAGGAGAGATTAAAGACACCTTCGGATATAAAGCGGCCGCGCAGATTCTGGATGACGAAGATGTAGCCATCTTGTGCGAATTCCTTGAGCGATGACGGCATCTGCTCGGGGGATCTATCGGGGACGCCATAAGGTGTGCGGCGAAACAGGATGGGCAGTGGGCCCTTCTGGTCGAGGGGAGTGAGGATCGCAGTCTGCAGATGAACTCCGTCGCGCACAGGGATCATGACTTCCTGAAGTTTGAACAGTGGCTTGGCCGTGGGTTGCTGGGGAGTCTGTTGAGCGGAAGAGAAGATCGCACTCGTAGCAATCGACAAGAGAAGCCCAAAACGCAGGATGAATGGCCGCAACAGTTCCTCCGTGGTCGTTCGATGAGATGTACCGAGGGGCGCAGTATATCAATCTGCGCTAGACTGGGAAAGCTGCTGGTGGGTATTCAAGAGACTTCTCGGTTTTTGCGGAATCGATCGTTCGAGCATTCATCGATACAGAAATCATCCGTAGGACTTTTCCGCAAAGGAGCAATCATGAGCAAGAGCAAAGGCTACGCGGCGATGAGCCCGAAAGCTCCGCTAGTTCCGTATTCGTTTGATCGGCGCGAACCGCGCGAGCATGATGTGGTCATCGAGATCAAGTATTGCGGAATCTGTCATTCCGATATTCACCAGACGCGCGACGAGTGGAGCGACTACCAGGAAGAATCGATCTTCCCCATGGTGCCTGGGCATGAAATCGCCGGCGTAGTTACCGCAGTGGGCAGCAAGGTGACGAAGCACAAAATCGGCGACAAGGTGGGAGTGGGCTGTTTCGTCGATTCCTGCCGCACCTGCGCCGAGTGCAAGCGAGGTCTCGAGCAATATTGCAGCGTGCAGACTATCTGGACCTACAACGGACGAGATAAAGAGGGAAATCCAACCTATGGCGGATATTCTGACCGAATCGTGGTCGACGAAAATTATGTGCTTCGCATGCCGAGCAATCTGCCGCTCGATGCCTGCGCTCCCCTTCTGTGCGCGGGAATCACGCTGTATTCGCCGCTTCGGCAGTGGCAGGCGGGGCCCGGTAAGAAAGTCGCGATCGTCGGCATGGGCGGCCTGGGACACATGGGCGTCAAGCTGGCGCACGCGCTGGGCGCTGAGGTTACCGTGCTCAGCCAGTCTTTGAAGAAGCAGGCCGATGGAAAACGGCTCGGCGCCGATCACTTTTATGCCACCTCAGATCCCGACACATTCACCAAGCTGGCGAATTCGTTCGACCTGATCATCAACACGGTTTCCGCGAAGATGGACTGGAATGAATACTTGTCGCTATTGAGGATTGACGGGACCATGGTTCTCGTAGGGCTCCCTGAGAAGGACGTGCCCGTCGGAGCATTTTCGTTGACGGCGCGACGCCGCAGGCTGGCGGGATCGCAGATCGGCGGAATTGGCGAGACGCAAGAGATGCTGGATTTCTGCAGCAAACACGGGGTCGCGTGCGACATTGAAGTCGTGCCCATTCAGAAACTCAATGAGGCGTACGAACGCGTTCTGAAGAGTGATGTGCGCTACCGGTTTGTGATCGACATGGCATCTCTGACGAAGTCTTGATGACTCGATTCAAGTGAGATCCTTCCCTCCGCGAAAAGCGGCTACGGTCAGGATGGCTCCTCAAGTTGAAAACGGGCACCGAAGTCGATGGCGTGTGCTTTGCTTAAAACAGCCGTCCGATGGAAAAGTTCACGCGGCTTTGACCAGTCGGGCTGATACTGCCGGCCAGCGTGATCGGGCCGACGATCGTGTCGGCGATTACTCCGAGGTTGAAGGTGCCGCGGACGACGACCGGCCCGGGATCATCGTCCGCCGTTCCGAATGCAGTTCCCGCCTCATACCATCCGCCCCAGTAGATACCTCTTCCCAGCAGCGCAGGCAGGCGGTAGAACTCGCGGCGAAATCCGAACGAGGTATACGCGTAGTGATTTCCCACGAAGGCGTAGGGAAGGTAGGCACCGAGCCGGAACGGTCCGCCGAGCGCGAAAACCTGAAACGGACCTGCAGAACCATCGAAGGTTGTTCCGCCGTCGATGTTAAAGAAGATCGATGTCTTCGGACTGACAGGCACGAAACTGGAAGTCTGTACATCGAGTTGGCCGATGGGGTGCACCAGCCCCGGGCTTTGCAGCACCCGCGACAGAGTAGTGACTACGCGCGTTCCACGACTCGGAACCGACGGGCTGTCCTGACCGTCCCAGACGTAACGCGCGCGGAATTGCCCGGTGCTTCCGTCGATGATGGGCAGGCCCTGGCTGCCGATCAGTGGGCTCAGCTTGCCGTCGAAGATTTCATAGCCGACGCGGAATTCACTGCGGCGTCCGGAGTTGTAGCCAATGTCGAAGCCGCCGCCGGCGCGTTCTTCGCCAAAAACGGCAACACGAGTCGAACCGGTGAAGGAGTTGCGGGCGTACTTAGAGGCGAAGGCGTACGGGGCCACAAAGAACCGCGACTGGCCCAGTGGTTGATAAAACTCGGACGCAGCCAGATTGCTGGAACCGAAAAGGAGATCGTTTCGCCATTCCCCACCGTGATGGGCAACGTCCATGAAGGTGACGCGCGCACCAGCAGAGAAGTTGAAAGACGCCACGCCCGAGCCGTCAACATTAACGGCCAGGTCTACAAACGGTGGGCCGTAAGATTTGTCGTGCGTCGTGATGCGTAGACCGGGAACTCCGTTCTGCGTAAATCCCTCATAGCCAAGTCGATCGAACTGACCTTCACCGGCAATGCGCGTGAGTTGAGTATCGACCTGGGAGAGGTCGAGTGGACCCTTGAGCGCCTTCGTCAAATGTTGCTGGAGCCTGCGATCGGTATCGGGATCGGCTCCGGCAACTTCGACGATCTCCACGTGCTCGTTTGGTTTATGCTTGCGCGCCGCTCGTGCGTCCAGATACTCGTGCCACTCAGTTGGATCCTGCATTGCAAAAGGCAGGAGTGCAGCCGACTGGGCAGCCGCGCTGCTATAGCCGAGTTTGACCAAATCTTTGACGCGCCCATAGTCCGTTATCGCGAACCCGTTCATCGTAATGCTGACCGTGGCCCGTGCCAGCGCCAGCGAGTGGCGCTCGTTCTGCGTAATCATTACGTCGACTGCACGAGTCAGAACTCCGGTGATTGTTTCCAGTTCTTTCGGATTACCCGGAGGAAGCCGCAATTCCACGGCGATCACCGAGTCCGCATCCATGCCAAGGACGGTTTCCACTGGAATGTTCTGCACCATGCCGCCATCCGCCAGGACGCGGCCATCGATTTCCACTGGAGTAAAAACACCGGGGATGGCCATGGATGCGCGCACAGCTTGCGCCAAACCTCCTTGGCGCAGAACAACACCCTCTCCACTGAGCATGTCGGTGGCGACGCAACGAAATGGAATCGGCAAATCGTCAAAGCTTGTGACACCGGAGTCGGGAAACGCGATCCGGTCCAGTAACAATCCAATTCCCTGACCCGAGTTGAAGCCATTGGGGCCACTCAATCCGTGCTTCAGGCCGAGAGGCGCATTGATCAAATAATCGCGGCGATCCTGTTTGCGCCGGAAAGAAAGCTGCGTGTAAACCGTCCCGGGCAGAAACGCTTCATCCCAATTGATCTTTTCGGCGAACGCCTGAATCTCCGCGGGAGTCATACCGGTGGCATACATAGCGCCGATGATGCTGCCCATGCTGGTGCCTGCAATCCGGTCGACCGGAATGTGATTTTCTTCCATCCATTGAATGACTCCGATTTCAGCCAGGCCCAACGCGCCGCCGCCACTGAGCGCCAAGCCGATCCGTGGACGGTGCGCGGGAACTGAGGGCTGCGTAACCGATGAGTCGCCCTGTGCCTGCATCAATCCAGACAAGACAAGACTCAGTATGAAAATGCTCCACACAATCGGGAGTTCGGTCGGGATGCGAGAGAGCGGAGAAGTACGCTTCATTCTGTGCTCCTGGAATGCGGAAGCAATAGCAATCGCGTGCGGAAAGCGGATGAGGAAAAAAGGTTAGCAGGTTTGTTCGATCGGAGTCAGCAACAGGAGTTTCAGGAGTGACTCAATTCGGTTTCGACAATGTCGTACCTTGGGCGGCGCGCGCCTGGTCCACTACGTCGCGAACTGCGTCTATGACCATTTCGGGGCGATCGCTCTGAATGTAATGGGAACTGTTCTTCGCGATCACCTGCGTCCCCCGCATCGAAAGATGTGCCAGTTCCTCTTGCATTTGTTCCCATGCTTCGTTGGTAGGCTTGGCGAGATCTGCTGGAAGCTCGGCCGACGGTTTGTCTGGATCGTGGGAAAGCACGACGAGCGGAATATCGCCCAGAGTGCCGGTGGCCGCGGTCTGAGCGGCGCTTTCTGAAAAGGCTTTCAGTTCGGCGACGCCCTCGCGAGCACTATGAAAGTTACACTCGGCCGCGCGCTGCACAGGTTCTTCATCGCACAAGCCCAGCAGCCGAGGAATACCAAATGGCGTAGTGTATTCCAGGAACTGTGCTTCGCGCTGCCAGGTTCCTTCCATGTTCTTAAGCTCCGGAGGGAATCGGGTTTCCTGGACAGGATGAGAAGCATCGACCAGCACCATGCCCGCGACCTCCTTGCGGTAGAGGCTCGCGTAAAGGCGCACCGTAAATCCACCCATCGAATGACCGACCAGCACATAGGGCGAAGCTACTCCCGCGGTCTGCAGCAATGCGTGCAATTCGCCGGCGATCACTTTGCTGGTATGAGGCTGCGAACTGGACTCGCTGTAGCCGATTCCAGCGCGGTCATAGGAGCATACGCGAGTAAATTTCGCGATCTGCGGCTGCACTTTGCGCCACGACACGTAAGTGTCGCCGAGCCCGGACTCGAGAATGACCGCTGGGCTTCCTTCTCCCGTGCAGTCGATGTGCATCTTGAATCCGCCCACGTCGTAGAGCCTGCCGGGCATGGGATTGAAGCGACGGTCGCGCGCCTCGAAGATGTTCTCGTAAATCACTCCGGCAACGGCGAGGATTAGCACCAGCAGGAGCGCGCCGCGGACAATTCTCCCCAGCCACGGACGAGAAGGAACCGACGTAGGCGCTGAAGTGTGCATAGGTTGGAGAAAATGCGCGGCCCGCCCGTGCCGCGCTGGCACGCATTTTACATGACCGGCGGCACGGTGATGCCCATGACCGCGAGGCAGCGAATCAGTTCACGGCGAACCACCGCGACGGTCGCGAGCAGCAGTTGCTTTCGCTTCTCGTCCGGCTCGCTGAGGATTGGATAGCGATGGTAGAAAGTGTTGAAGAACTGCCCCAGTTGGAAAACGTGTTTTGCCAGGTATGCGGGTTCGGTAGTGACGATGCACTGCTCGATCACCGACGATGTCTTGGACGAAGCCAGCCACAGCTCCCAAATTTCGTTGGCGCCCTCGGCATTGAGAAAACTCGCCAGATCAGCCGCGGTGACATTGCTAGCGGATTCCTGGAAAAAGGTGTCGGGGTCCAACCCAGCTTTGCGGAAGATGCTGGTGGCGCGGACGACTGCGTATTGCGCGTAGGGTCCGGTCTCGCCTTCAAAGCTGAGTGCCTCCTTGAAATCGAAGGCGATCACCGACTGCTTGGTGTACTTCAGCATGAAGTAGCGCAGGGCCCCGATGGCGATCTGCGTGGCAATCTGCATGCGTTCCGGCTCGCTGACCCTCGGATGGCGCGAATCGACTTCCTTCTTGGCGGATCCGATCAGCTGATCGAGCAGATCGTCTGCCTTTACGCCAAAGCCCTTACGGCCGCTGACCTCGATGTAAGAACGAGCCTTGTCTTCTTCGCTCAGGGTGTAGCCGAGTTCCGCAGCGCAACGCGGGGTCAGCGCGACCATCTCGTAGGAGAAGTGTGTGTAGTGGTTGGCGGCCTCCCCATGCCCGAGTTCGCGCAACGCTTCGATGACCGTGTTCTGCGCCTCAGACTGGCGCGCATCGATGACGTTGTAGATTTCGGCGACATCGCCGAAGTGAGGATGATCCTTTTCACCGTCTGCAGTTGAGATCCAGCAGTCGTGGTTGTGGGGATAGCGGTAGAACTTGCGATATCCGAAGTCGCGGCCGAGCAGTCCAAACTTCCACATGTGGTAGGCGATGTCCTTGCCTACATAGCCGACCGTACCGTTCGATCGGACGATGACTTTCTGATCTTCTTCTGTGATCTTGCCATCCTCGGTGTTCTCTGTGTCCCCGGTGGTCAAGGTGTTCGCGGTTCCAGCCCGCCGCATCACCCAGCATCCTTTGTTCTTCCCTTCATTCTCGAAGGCGAGCACGCCGGCGTCTTTTAGTTTGGTAAAGGCGGCATCCCAAAAATGCAGGTGCAGGATTTCACTCTCGCGCGGAAGGAAATCGTATTCGATGTCGAGCCGGTCCATGGTCTCGAGATGTCGCCGCAACACCGCAACCGAGATCAGATCTGCGATAGCGGCAGTCTCCGTCGTGCCGTCTTCAATGGCATGCAGCGTTTGCAGACGCACCTGCAGATTCTGTTTGTCGGCCTCGTACCACTGCGAGACGCGGGCATACAAGTCCCAGCAGTAGTAATCGAAACGGGGCTGGCGGGTAAGAGCCTCGATCTCCGTGCGCGATTTCTTTTCGATCTGCGTAAAGCCGACGACGACGTCGGCCACCTGCACTCCGGTGTTATCGATGTAGTTTTGAACGTCGACTTCCCTGCCCGCCGACCGGAGCAATCGGACAAAGGTATCGCCGAGGATTGCATTGCGCAGATGTCCGATGTGCGCGGCCTTGTTGGGATTGATGCTCGAGTGCTCCACCAGAATCTTGCCGGAAGCGATCTCAGCGGGCGGTTTCTGATCGGCGGCCAACGCAACCGCCATCCAACCTCGGTCAATCTTGACGTTAAGGTAGCCGGGAGGCGCGACCTGCATTTCCGCGATGCCTTCGATCAACCCGATCTCAGCACGGATCGCTTCCGCAATCTTCAGCGGCGCCGAACGCAGGGGCTTAGCGTAAGGAAAAATGGGAATCGCAAAATCCCCAAGTTCGACCTTCGGAGGCTGTTCGATGACCACGCCGGGCAGGGGGACGCCAAGGTACTTGCGCTGCAGACACTCCAGCACGCGCTGGGCAAGGCGATGTTCGAGATGACGATACAAGAAGTCCCTCTAAGCTGTTGAAGAAACAGTGATTTTATCAGAGTGCGCGAGGGACGCGCGTTTGACGGAGGTAGATTGCTTCCCTATGATGAAAGTTTCTAGTCGTGACTGCGCTAGACCCTCCACCACAGAGGTCACAGAGACCGATCTGCTGTGCGCGTTCTCTGTGTCCCCCGTGGTGAAGACTTGGACTTTATGCGGATAGCCTATCTTGAATGTTTTTCCGGTATAAGCGGCGACATGTTCCTCGGCGCCCTTATCGATGCCGGAGTTCCGCCGCGCCTGCTGGAGGAAACCGTCGCGGCGCTCAACGTAGGCGCTCGTCTGGAAATTGTGCGGGTCGTGCGCAGCGGTATTTCGGCCACCAAGGTTGACGTTTGGGTCGATGGCGAGAAGGACATGCCGCGCGAAGAATACTGGACGAAACAAGAGCATGCTGAACACCAGCATAGTCATGACCATGACGGCGAGCATCATCACGATCATCAGCACTCTTCCGAGTCCGATGAAACGCGTGCGGGGACGCTCCCGCTACATTTGCACTCTCACAACCGCGGATTGACTGAGATTCGAGAGATCATCGGCAAGGCCGCGATCAGCGACTCTGCAAAGCGGACAGCGGTCGCAATATTTGAGGCGCTCGGAACGGCAGAAGCGAAGATTCATGCCACCTCCATCGAGAAGGTGCACTTCCACGAAGTGGGCGCCGTGGATGCGATGGTCGACATCGTCTGCGCTTCGGTCGGGGCAGAAGCGCTGGGAGTAGACGAGATTGTCTGCTCTCCTCTGAATATCGGCGGCGGGTCAGTGAAATGTGCGCACGGAACATTTCCGGTGCCCGCACCCGCCACGGTCGAATTGCTGAAAGACGCTCCCGTGTACTCGTCGGGTGTTCAGGCGGAATTGGTGACACCGACAGGCGCCGCAATTGTGAAGGTTCTGGCGAAGCGCTTCGCGTCGTTTCCTGAGATGCAGATCAAGAAGGCGGGATATGGCGCGGGGACGCGCGAGTTCCCTGGCTTGCCAAACGTGGTGCGGTTGACGATCGGTGAATCCGCGTCGAAGTCGGCGGCTAAGACCGAGGCCGATACGGTCGCCGTTTTGGAAGCGAATCTCGATGACCTGAACCCGCAGGTCTTCGGGTACGTGATGGAGCGACTGCTCGAAGAAGGAGCGCTCGACGTGTTTGGCATGCCGGTGCAGATGAAGAAGAATCGGCCCGGAACGCTATTGACCGTCCTATGCAAGCCGGAAGATGCGAGTAAGCTATCGCATTTGATCTTCACCGAGACCACTACGTTGGGGGTGCGCCGGCGGGACGAAGCTCGTGAAACCCTGGCGCGGCGCTGGGAAAACGTGCGCACCCGATGGGGCGAGGTTCGCATCAAGATTGCCAGCATGAATGGGAGCGTCACCAATTACGCGCCCGAGTATGAGGACTGCCGGCGCATTGCCACGGAGCATCACGTGCCGCTCAAGAAGGTAATGCAGGAAGCCTCGCGAGAGTACACCAACAGCGGTCGCAAATAGGTTCCGACTACCCGAGCCAAGTGATCGAACCAAATGATTAAAGAGAAGATCAGCGATGTTCAGTCCGGCTATGACTTGGTAGCCGAGGAGTATGCCCGGCGCATCTACGACGAGCTGCAGCATAAGCCGCTCGACTGCCGCCTGCTCGACCGGTTTGCCGAGAGCGTGCGCAATGCGGGCGTGGCGTGCGATCTTGGCTGCGGACCAGGACAGGTCGCTCGTTATCTTCTGGGGCGTGGAATTCAGGTTTGCGGCATGGACTTGTCGCCGGGAATGATTCAATGCGCCCGGCAATTGAATCCCGGCATCGAATTCAAGCAAGCGGACATGCGTGCCCTTCCCGTGGCCGACAACTCTTGGGCTGGGATCGCCGCGTTTTATGCCATCGTCAACTTGTCGCCCAATGATCTTGTGCAAGCCCTGCGGGAGATGATGCGTGTACTGCTACCCGGCGGACGGCTGTTGCTGAGTTTTCACATCGGTGACGACACTTCCCAGGTCGAAGACCTTTGGGGCTCGGGAGCTGAGCTTGAATTTCATCTCTTTCGTGTGAGCACGCTGGAGGACCACATTTGTCGTGCGGGATTCGAGATTGAAGAGACTTTCGAGCGCGAGCCTTATGCGCCGGAGGTTGAGTATCAAAGCCGGCGCGCTTACATTTTTGCTAAAAAACCTAGGACGAAGATTGCACAAGAGATCGCATAAGAATGACCAGAAAGTTCTACATCACGACCCCGATTTACTACGTAAATGCGCGACCGCACATCGGTCACGCCTATACGACAATCGCCTGCGATACGATCGCGCGACGTCAACGACTGCTGGGTGCCGACACCTTCTTCCTTACGGGCACCGACGAGCACGGACAGAAGATCGAGCGTGCGGCTGAGGCCGCGGGCAAGACTCCGCAGAAATATGCGGACGAGATCTCTTCGGAGTTCCGCAAGCTCTGGCAGCGGATGGGAATCTCCAACGACGACTTCATTCGCACTACGGAAGAGCGTCACAAGAAGCGGGCGCAGGAGCTGTTTCGGCGGATTCGCGATAACGGCTACATCTACAAAGGAACGTACACCGGACAGTATTGTGTGTCCGACGAACTCTACGTCGATGGAGCGCAGCCTGGCGATCCTTGCCCCACCTGCGGACGCATCACCGAGACCGTTCACGAAGAGAATTACTTCTTCAAACTCTCGGCATTTCAGGACAAGCTGCTGGAGTTGTACGCGAATCCGGAATTCATTCGGCCGGAGACGCGGCGCAATGAAGTGATTTCGTTTGTGCGGTCGGGACTTCGCGATCTCTCGATCAGCCGCTCGACGTTTTCGTGGGGCATTCCAGTGCCAGACGATCCCAAGCATGTCATTTATGTGTGGCTCGACGCACTGGCCAACTACATCACTGCAATCGGCTATGGCTCTTCCCATGCCGGGGCGCAGGAGGCGTTCAAGAAGTATTGGCCGGCCGATGTCCACATGATCGGCAAGGAAATCGTTCGCTTTCACTGCGTCTACTGGCCTGCATTTCTGCTGGCGGCGGGATTGCCCTTGCCCAAAGCAATCGTGGCTCACGGGTGGTTGCTATTCGAAGAAAGCAAGATGTCAAAGTCGCGCGGCAACATTGTGCGCACGGAGACGATTCTCGATGTGCTTGGGGCCGATGCATTGCGGTACTTCCTGCTGCGCGAGGTCGTCTTCGGGCAGGATGGTTCGTTCTCGTTCGACGCACTGGTGCAACGTTACAACTCCGACCTGGCGAACGGCCTGGGAAATCTGGCCAGCCGTACGCTGACGATGATTAACCGCTATTTCAAGGGAGAGGTACCGTATCCATCGCCGTCGGCGTCGAAGCTTCCCGCAGACGAAGCGGTTGCGGAAACGGCACGGAAAACGATTCGCGAATTCGGCACACTGTTCGATCAGTTTCAGTTTTCGCGTGCACTTGAGTCCGCGTGGGGATTAGTCGCGACGGTCGACAAATACATTGTCGAAAACGAGCCGTGGTCCCTGGGGGAGAAGCAGGACCCCGAGAGCCGCGCGCGATTAGCCACAGTGCTCTATACCTCGGCCGAGGCGCTGCGCATTGCGACCGCATTGGCGCATCCCGTCATGCCCGAGGCAACGGCCAAAATCTGGGAGCAGATGGGGCTGGGAGACATCAAGAAACTTGCTCTGGCCAATCTGGCGTGGGGACAGTTGCAGTTGGGAACGAAGCTCGGCGATGTCCACCCGGTTTTCCCACGCGCCGACAAGAGTGCAATCGAAAGGATGCAGAACATGGAAGAGCAGCAACGAGGTCCGGCGGTCGAAGAAGTGAAGGAATCAACCGCCTCCACGCCGAACGTGGCGCCGCAGCAGACCGTCGCGCCCGCTCCTCCGGCGGCAACCGACGGCGGCAAGATTACCATCGACGACTTTGCGAAGATCGAGCTGCGCGTTGGCGTGGTGAAAGTTGCCGAGCGCGTGCCCAAAGCCGACAAACTCCTTCGTCTTGAAGTCGACATCGGCACGGAGGTGCGGCAGGTTCTGGCTGGGATTGCCGAGGCTTATGCGCCCGAAACTTTGGTCGGTCGCAAAGTTGTGATTGTCGCTAACCTCGCTCCGCGGAAGCTGCGCGGCCTGGAGTCGAATGGAATGATCGTCGCTGCCTCGCTGGAGGGCGGGAAACCGGTATTGGCAAGCTTTCTGGAGGATGTGCCCGTCGGGGCCCGATTGAAATAAAGCTATAACGGCTGCCTTCACCGGGCCGGACAAGCGAAGGCCTGCCCTGAGCCTGTCGAAGGGCCGGCTGTCCCCACATGAATCATGTTCGTCGATTCGCACGCACATCTCGACGGTAAGCAGTTTGACTCGGATCGCGAGCAGGTCATCGCTCGCGCTCGCGAGGCCGGGGTCCAAACGATCGTGGCGATCGGAAACGGCGACGGCCCTCCGACGCTAGACGCCGGAATACAGCTCGCCGAGCAATATCCGTTCACGTATGCAACCATCGGCATCCATCCGCACGAAGCCAGGCTCGCCGATGATGCGGCGTATCAGACGATGGAACGTTTGGCGCGGCATCCCAAAGTGATTGCCTGGGGCGAGATCGGGCTGGATTACTACTACGATCACTCGCCCCGCGATACCCAGAAGCAGGTCTTCTCTCGGCAAATGGAGCTGGCGGCAGCCGCGAAGCTCCCCATCGTAATCCACAACCGGCCTTCCGACGGCAGCGACAATGCCTGGGATGACTGCCTCGCCATGATCAACCAACAATGGGCCCCGAACGGATTGCGCGGGATTCTGCACTGCTTCACGGGAAACTGGGGACAGGCCAAGCGCGCACTCGACATGGGCTTCATGATCTCGTTTGCCGGCAACTTAACTTTCCCCAAGGCACAGCAGATTCGCGACGCGGCTCTTGCGGTTCCACTCGACCGCATGTTGATCGAGACCGACTGCCCGTACCTGGCACCCGTCCCGCATCGCGGCAAGCGCAACGAACCGTCTTTTGTGAAGGAGACGGCGGGCAAATTGGCCGAACTACGCGGCTTGTCCACAGAAGAAGTGGGCGAGCAGACTTCCCGTAATTTCTACAATTTTTTCAAATTGACTGAAATGATTGAAAGCAAAGTTCCCGCCCGCTGAAACGCGCAGTTCTGGTAGTCTCAGTGGTTAGATTCCTTTCTTTCAGAAAGATTAGAAATGTATGCCCGATAACAGTTTCGACGTCGTAAGCAAGATCGATCTGAATGAGGTTTCGAACGCCATACAACAGGCGCTCAAGGAGATTCATACACGCTTCGACCTGAAAGATTCGAAGTCGAATATCGAGCTTGAAAAAGACGCCATCGTGCTGCACTCCGCCGATGAGTACAAGCTGAAAGCCGTGAACGACATTCTCCAGCAAAAGCTGGTAAAACGCGGAGTTTCCCTAAAAGGCCTGACTTACGGCCCGGTCGAATCCGCCGCCGGAGGAACGGCCAAGCGCAAAGTCACCATGCAGCAGGGGATCGTCATCGAAAAAGCCCGCGAGATCGTAAAGCTGGTGAAGGACTCGAAAAAGAAAGCGCAAGCCTCGATTCAGGGAGATCTTGTCCGCATCAGCAGCAAAGACCGCGATACCCTGCAGGAAACCATTGCGCTCCTGAAGGGACACGATTTCGGAATCGATTTGCAGTTTACGAACTATCGCACGAACTAGAAACTGCTTCACCACGGAGACACGGAGTCACAGAGAAGTTCAGGGGGCTTTCGATTCAGTTTTTAGTTTTCTCTTCTCCGTGCTTCCGTGTAGCCGTGGTGAAAACGTGGTTGGACTATCGAATTGAGCGCATCGACCACCATTAACGGGAAGGAAGTCTTCGATCTGCTGCGAGACGATCTCGTGGCACTGGAAGACGAGTTCGGCCGCGGCACGGTCTCGGGCGTTCAGGCCATCACCGAGATTGGTGAGTACCTGCGCAACGGTGGCGGCAAAAGAATCCGCCCTGCCCTGCTGCTACTTTCCGCGAGACTGCTCGACTATCAGGGGCAAGGCGCCGTCCGCTTAGGGGCGGTCGTCGAGATCATTCACACCGCGACCCTCGTACACGACGACATCATTGACGAGGCCAAGACGCGCCGGGGCCGCCCAGCCGCCAATACCCAGTGGGGCAATTCAAAATGCGTGCTGGCCGGCGACTGGCTGTACATGCAGGCCTTCAAAATCGCGGTGCAAGAGCGTAACTTTCGCATTCTCGACACGCTGATCGAACTCACCCAGCAGATGGTCGAGGGCGAACTGCTGCAGATGGAGAAGTTGGGAAAGCTGATCACGCTCGACGAGCACTTCGACCTCATCTTCCGCAAGACCGCCTGCCTATTCTCAGTCTGCATGCGCCTGGGAGCAATTCTGGCCGGCGCCACGGCCGAGCAGGAAGAGACTCTAGGCCGTTACGGACATAACCTGGGGATGGCTTTTCAGATTGTCGATGACGTGCTGGATCTGACTGCTTCGGAAGATGTGCTGGGCAAGCCCGTCGCCAGCGATCTGCGCGAGGGCAAGGCCACCATGGCGGTCATCCATGCCATTGGACGCTGCACCGCCGAAGAGCGGACCAAGATCGAGACGGTGCTGCAGCACGGCGCTTTCAACGGCGTGACCCATGCGGAGATCCTGGAAATTCTGCAGCGCTACGGCTCCCTGGAAGCTGCCACGGCGATGGCCGTGCAATACGCGGAATCCGCCTGTAAGTCCATTTGCACCTTCCCCGACACGGAGATTAAGCGTGCCCTGCTCTGGGCGCCCGAGTTTGTGGTCGCGCGAGAGAAATAGGGACCTGCGGCGGAAATACCTGCCTCGCGCCCTGTGAGCCTGAGCACAGAAGCCCCCTCTAAATAAAATTGACCGCCGTCACCATCAGCCGTGACCGATGTTACAGACTATTTTTCTCGTCCATTTAAGAATGCGGGCAGTTGCTGGGAATGTCCGCCAGAGCGGAAGGCTAACGAGACGCACTGGCATGTGACGAGGCGCGAGAATCGCGACCTCAATCTCCCCCCGGCACCTGAGAAAGGCAGGTCGTCGAGGGTCCTGTCCGCTGCGGACCAACCATCAACGAAGACGGCGGCTTCAGTCGAAGCTTTAGACGAAAGGCGCCTGGGTTTTTCGACGCGCCGGCCCGGACAGGGTCGGAAAGACTTCGAGTGCAAGCCGCTGTCTTGCTCACCCTGAACGAGGATAGTCCTCCTGAGAGACTCGCTCCTCGTGCGACAATAGCCGGGCGTCGGTCCATCGGACCCGCCCGGCTTTGTTTATACTGAACCCTTTACTGGATTCGCGGAATCAAAGCTGTGCACGCGCAGAGCCCGGTAAACTCTAGCTGACCATGAATGATCTGCTCTCCATGATGGCGCGCCACGGGTATGCCCTGACGTTCGTCTTGCTGTTTGCGGAAGCCATTGGCCTTCCGTTCCCCGCAGCGATCGCCCTGGTGGCGGCCGGAGCCGCTGTCGCGTCGCATACCCTAGCAGGCAGCGGGGTTGTGCTGGCGGCCATGATCGCCCTCATGATCGGCGACACATTGCAGTTTTGGCTCGGGCGCTACACCGGATGGGCTCTGCTGGGATTGCTTTGCCGCCTGTCGATGAATCCGGAAACCTGCATGCTGCGGTCCGCCGAATCGTTTTATAAACGCGGCAAGAAAACACTGATCGTGGCCAAGTTCATTCCCGGCATCAACACCATGGCCGCGCCTCTGGCGGGCAGCATGAAAATGCGCTTCGGTCAATTCTTCCGCCTAGACCTGGCTGGAGCGCTGCTCTATACCGTGACCTACCTTCTGGTGGGTTACGTCTCCCGCGATTTTCTGGCAGCGACGTTGAACGGCTTCCATGCGGCCGGCCGCGCCATGGAAGTCATCATTACTGCCGTGTTGATCGCATACTTGGTCTACCGCGTCTCGCAGTTCTATCGCTACAGCAAGTACCGGATCATGCCACGGATCCAGGTGCAGGAACTCGCAGCGCGTATCGCGGCGGGCGAAGGCGACCGGTTGCAAATCGTCGACGTGCGCAGCCACGGTTATTACGATATCGGCGCCGAGCGCATCAAAGGCTCGATTCGAATAGAGCCCAACAACCTCGACGAGGAGCTCAAGAATCTGTCCAAAGACAAGGACATTTACTTGTACTGTACTTGAACACGCGAAGCGACTAGCGCCCGGGTGGCGCATCTACTGCAGGAAAGAGGCTTCCACACGTTTGTAATTGTCGGCGGACTGACCGCCTGGCTCAAAGCGGGTGGACCGCTGGAATCGATTCCCAAGAACGATCTGGTCAAGCTTCCGACGTTTTCGTAGGCGATTCCATCTCAGGCGCCGAATTGCCGCAAGTGATGGTCTAAATGTTTGTACATCCCTCGGCTCCACTGCGGCGGAGTGAGAGCGCCGAAAAAGGGATGCGGGTTCCGGGTGCATTTCGCTTCCCCACCCTCATAGAACAGCCGTACGCAGCGTTTGAGCTGCTCCTTCTCGCGCAGGAAATCCTTCTTGTCTGACATGACCAATTTCTTGTCCGTGGGACTGTTGCGCGAAAACGGCTTCTCATTCCAGTACATTGGTTTGACCAAGGGCCCGATCAGCCTGCCAATGAAGATTCGCGGCAGAATGAGCTTGCCCGAAGCCATATCGAGTGCCGCGGAACAGTGCGCCATCATCTGCGCGACGTCCATCTTGCCCCACTGGCGTTCTGCGGCAGGCTGAAGCGTGTCAATCCGCGAAATTACTTCGTCGATTGTTTCTCGCTCGAAAAGGTTCTTCATACCGATCCTGCTAAGGCTATGATCGTCAAAAATCATAGCACCATCGACGCACAGGATTTGGACTAGCGTCGGGGTTAGGATCGTGGGATCCATCGCTGCCGATCCTCCTTTAGAATTTGCCGGCAAACTCGCGAAGATGGTGTAGCATTGTCGGGCTTTTGCCCCAATGCCTGCTACCTCAACCCACGAAGCACCCCGCAGCGCAGGGATGAATGGCGTCCTGTTTCTGTTAAGCCTGTCGATTCTCATCAACTACATCGACCGCAGCAATCTTTCGATTGCGGCGCCACTCATCAAGGGCGAACTCGGCCTCTCCGACTGGCAACTCGGCACGCTGTTGGCAGCCTTCTTTTGGACCTATGGGTTCATGCAGATTCCTGCGGGCTGGCTGGTCGATCGTTTCGACGTGAAATGGGTCTTCGCGGCCGGGTTCTTCCTTTGGTCCACGGCAACGGCAGTCACGGGAATCTTGCATGGATTTGCCGCCCTGATTGTCATCCGCATAATTCTAGGTGTGGGCGAGTCGGTGGCTTTTCCCTCCTATTGCAAGATTCTTGGCACCCACTTCACCGAGGGTCGCCGCGGTTTCGCGAATGCCGCCATCATGGCTGGCCTTGGATTGGGTCCAGCCATCGGTATTCTTGTCGGCGGCAACGTAGTGGGTCGCTTTGGCTGGCGGCCGTTCTTCCTGGTCCTGGGCCTGGGAGCACTGCTGTGGCTGATCCCCTGGATAAGCTGGATGCCGCGCCGTACTCGATCTGCCGCCCCAGTGGGCGAAGTCACCGTTGGGATTCTCGATATTCTGAGACAACGGTCTGCTTGGGGCACGTGCCTGGGACAGTTCTGCACCAACTACACGCTCTATTTCCTGGTTACTTGGTTGCCGTCGTACCTGATTCGCGGTCGTCACCTTTCGATGAATCAAATGGCAAAGGTGGGCGGACTGGTCTTTTTCCTGGCGTCGATTTCCGGGATCGTCTTGGGGAAGCTCTCGGACCAGTGGATCGCCGCGGGATCCTCCACAACGCTCGTACGAAAGACCATGCTCGGGGTGGGACAGACTGGCTTGGGGATTCTGCTGGCTGCCGCGGCATTTGCACCCGACGGCATTTTCATATGGGTCCTGGCCCCAGCCGGCATCTTCCTCGGAATGAGCGGCAACAATTGCTGGGCAGTCTCGCAGACTCTGGCTGGAATAAAGGTCGCAGGCCGTTGGGCCGGACTGCAGAATTTCGTCGGCAACTTCGCCGGCGCTGTGGCGCCTATGCTGACCGGATACCTGTTGGGCCGCACTGGGGAGTTTTATTGGCCGGTGGTGATCGCAGCAGTGGTTTCGTGGATCAGCGCGCTCAGCTGGGTATTCGCCGTGGGTCCGATCGAACCGGTGGACTGGGAAAAGAAACTTGGGCCCGATCGATTTCCCCTTAGCGCGACAGCAGCGACGGGTGCGGCCCGGCCGTAATACACTCTTCCTGAATGCCACGCGAAATCGAAGTCAAATTTCAGGTGAAGGATGTGCGGAGCCTGGTCCGCACTTTGCGGGCCGCTGGATTCCGTATGGTCACTCCGCGGACCAACGAGATGAATACGCTCTATGACCTGCCGGGAGGAGTCCTGCGGATGCGACGGGAACTCCTGCGACTGCGAAGGTACGGATCAGCGTGGAAGCTGACTCACAAAAGCGGCGGCACGAAAGGCCGTCACAGCAGTCGCGTGGAATTGGAAACGGGCGTGGCCGACGGAAAGACGATGGATGCGATCCTGCGCGGATTGGGGTACGCTCCAACGTTCCGCTACGAAAAATTTCGCGCCGAATGGGCTGACAGCAAAGGTCAGGTGGTTGTCGACGAGACGCCGATCGGGAATTTCTGCGAGATCGAAGGCCCGCCGCGTTGGATCGACGCGACGGCGAAGAAGCTGGGAGTCACTCCAGCAGAATACATCACCAAGAATTACGCAACGCTATTCATGGATTGGAAGCAGGCAACGAACAGCCCAGCGAACGAAATGACCTTCAAAGCCATTAAGCGATGATCGGGTGCCCCACCCTGTTGCCAAAATCGCGACAAGGATAGGGCACCCAGTTTTAACGAATTACGCTCCGTGACACTTCTTGTATTTCTTACCTGAGCCGCAGGGGCAGGGATCGTTCCGTCCCACTTTATCTTGACCGCGTACGACCTGCTGCACCGGCTGAGCATCTCCCGCGCCGGCCATGCGTGCTTGCTCGAGTTCACGGCGTTTGCGGCGCATGAAGGCTTCTTCCAGTTCATCAGCCGAGGTCGACACCATGCGCGACGGACGCCGTCCGTTTCCATCTCCACCATGTTGTGCCGGGGCGCCTGGATCCGCCCCTTGCCCAACTGGCGCGCTCGGCGGCGGACCACCCGCGCCCGCGTCCGGCGGACGCTCCAGGATCTGCATCAGGTATAGATATCGGACCGTGTCTTCCTGAAAGCGCTGCATCATCGCTTCGAACATATCGAAGGATTCTTTCTTGTACTCCACCAGCGGATCATGCTGGCCATACCCGCGCAGCCCGATGCCTTCCTTCAGGTGGTCCATGCTCAGCAGGTGATCTTTCCACTGCTGGTCAATCACGCTCAGCATGATCATGCGCTCGTGGTGGCGCATGGCATCCGGACCAATCAATTTCTCTTTCGCGTCGTAGCGTTCTTTGAGTTTCCCGAAGATCGCGTCGCCGAGTTCCTGGCGGTTCAACGAATCGGCCTTCACGCCCTCAGCGATAAAATCCACGCCGAAGCGTGTAAACACCGCGTCCTTCAGCCCCTTGATATCCCAATCATCCGCGTGCGCCTTGGCGGGGCAGTACTGCTCGATCAGTTCGCCAAGAATGGCCGAAACGTAATCTTCCAGGATCAGATCCTTCTGATCGGTCCCTTCGAGCAGACGCCGCCGCAAGCCATACACAGCCTCACGTTGCTTGTTCATCACATCGTCGTACTCGAGCAGATGTTTACGGGACTCGAAATGCTGTCCTTCAACCGCCTTCTGCGCGGTCTCGATCCGCCGCGTGATGAGCTTCGATTCGATCGGCACACCCTCTTCCATGCCAAGCCGCTGTAACAGGTTTGATACCCATTCCTTGGCGAAGATGCGCATCAGGTCATCTTCGAGAGCTAGATAGAACCGGGAGGATCCGGGATCGCCTTGGCGTCCGGCACGTCCACGCAACTGGTTATCGATACGTCGAGACTCGTGCCGTTCAGTGCCGAGAATGTGCAAGCCGCCCACGGCCGTCACTTCATCGTGCTCGACGTCGGTTTGCGCCTTGTAACGGTTAAAGGCTTCCGTCCACTTGTCGGTCGGCACCGTGTACTCGTTGCCGTTGTAGTAGAAGATGGAGGTCGCGCCATCTTCCTGTGGCCCTTCGATCTTGCCCTGCGCCACGCGCAACTGCTGCGCGATTCCCTTCTTGACCATTTCCTGCTTGGCCATGAACTCCGGATTGCCGCCCAGCAGGATGTCAGTACCGCGGCCGGCCATATTAGTCGCGATCGTCACCATCCCTTTGCGACCGGCCTGGGCAACGATTTCAGCCTCGCGCTCGTGGAACTTCGCGTTCAGCACGACGTGCTTGATGCCTTTTTTCTTCAGCAGATCCGAGAGGCGCTCCGATTTTTCCACCGACGTCGTGCCCACCAGCACCGGCTGGCCTTTTACTGCAAGTTGCTGAATCTCATCCGCCGCGGCGAAATACTTTTCCTTCTCCGTGCGATATACAACATCGGGATTCTCGACGCGCAGCATCTGCTTGTTGGTCGGAATTACCACCACGTCCAGCTTGTAAATATTGTCGAACTCGGCCGCTTCGGTTTCCGCCGTACCGGTCATACCCGCTAACTTCTTGAACATGCGGAAATAATTCTGGAACGTGATCGTCGCGAGTGTCTGGTTCTCGCGCTCAATCTTTACACCTTCCTTGGCTTCAATCGCCTGGTGAAGGCCGTCGGACCAACGCCGGCCCGGCATCATGCGGCCGGTAAATTCGTCGACGATGATGACTTCCCCTTCTTTGATGACGTATTCCACATCCTTGCGATATAGAGCATGCGCCTTGATCGCAGTCTCGACGTGATGCTTGAGTGGCCAGTTCTCTGGATCAGCAATGTTTCCGATGCCGAGCAAGCCCTCGACCTTCTCCCAGCCCACATCCGTCACCGTGATATTGCGGTGCTTTTCGTCGACCACAAAGTCGCCAGTTAGCTGGGCCGGTTCGCCGGGCGCAACTTCAAGCTCCTCGCCTTTTTCCAGCTTCGGGATGATCCGGTTGACTTTGTAGTACTTGTCGGTCGATTCCTCGCTGGCGCCGGAGATAATCAACGGCGTGCGAGCCTCGTCGATCAGGATGGAATCCACTTCGTCGACAATCGCGTAATTGTGGCCGCGCTGCACACAATCCTTGATGTCGAACTTCATGTTGTCGCGCAGATAATCGAAGCCGAACTCGTTGTTCGTGCCGTAGGTGACATCAGCCGCATAAGCGGCGCGCCGTTCCTCATCGTCCAGATCGTGCACGATCACGCCGACCGTCAAACCGAGAAAGCGGTACAGCCTGCCCATCCACTCCGAGTCGCGTTTCGCCAGATAGTCGTTGACCGTAACCACGTGCACGCCGCGACCGCTCAGCGCATTGAGATATACCGGAAGGGTTGCGACCAGCGTTTTGCCTTCACCGGTCTTCATTTCCGAAATCGTTCCTTGATGCAGAACCATGCCGCCGATCAACTGCACGTCGAAGTGGCGCATGTTCAGGACACGGCGTCCGGCCTCGCGGACCACAGCAAAGGCCTCGACCAGGATCTCGTCAAGCACTTCCTGAATGGCTTCGTACTCTTGCTTCTCAAACTGTTTCTGCTCGTCCAGGTCAGGCTCGTCGTCAGCTGCGCCTTGGGGTGCCTCAGCCTGGGGAGTACGGGTGACGCGGTTCAGCCGCTCCTGAATGCGCTGCCGGAATTCATCCGTCTTGGCACGCAGTTCATCGTCCGTCAGCTTCTGAATCTGCGGCTCGAGCGCATTAATCGCCTGCACCTTGGGCGTCAGCGCCTTGATCACACGCTCGTTCTTGGTGCCAAAAACCTTGCCTAATAGCTGATTAATCAACCGGAAGTCCTTCAGAGGGCAGCGCGCCCACACTTACCTTTAAAGCCTAGCACATTCGATGCTGGCGGAGTCGCAACGACGCAGGCATTGCGCACCTCAAGTATAATGGCCGCGTTAGTCGTCTGGCCACGGAGGCTCCCATGACTGCACGCCTCTCCTCACTGGTCCTGTTAGCCGCGCTGCTGATCGTTCCTGCCACCGCGAAGGACAAGAAGAAAGTTACTTTGCCCGAATATGTTTTGAGAGCCAGCACCGTGCGAGTAGTGATCAACCCCGACGCCGGCGAGCCGATTGACAATCCCATGGCCAACAGCACCGCGCGCGAGAATGTGGAGAGGGCGTTGATGAATTGGGGCCGCTTTCAACTGGCTCCCGACGGTGGAGAATCCGATCTGCTGATCGCGGTCCGTACCGGGTCCGGCAAGATGATGCGCCCAACCATCAAGGGCGGGCCGATCGACAACCGCCCGGGCGAGGCCCAGACCACCGATGACAGCATTCGAATTGGCGGACACCAGGGTCATCCTCCAACGAATGATCCCGGCCTCGGCCCTCAAGGCAGCCCCCGCATGGGCAATGAGGTCGGCCCGTCCGAGGATATGTTTGAGGTATATCGCGGCGGTACGGTCGATCCGCTGGATGCGCCCGCCGTCTGGCGCTATACCGCGAAGGACTGCCTGCGCGCACCCCAGGTTTCTGCCGTCGAGGAATTCCGCAAAGCGATCGCGGAAGCGGAAAAGCCACAGACAACCAAGAAACCCTGACGCCGAGTACCGCCAGGCACTGCGTCCGACGGCGCTTTCGTGTATATTCGCCGGGACCAATGCCCACTTTCTACGATCGCTTTGTCGAATGCGCCGAGCGCTGGCCAAATAATGTCGCCCTCGAACTCCAGCGTGCGGACCACCTCGAAAGTTGCACCTACGCCGAACTGCGCCGCATGGCGGAATCCGTCGGCCGCTGGATCACGGAAAAACAATTTCCCCGCGGATCGCGTCTCGCGATTCTCGCAGACAATCATCCTCGCTGGGTCGCCGCCTATTTAGGAATCATCGCCTCCGGTTGCGCCGCCGTTCCTCTTGATACCGCCCTGCACGACGACCAAGTCACCAAGCTCCTGAAAGACAGCGGAGCCGTCGCGATCTTTTGCGATGCGAAGCACGTCCCGGTCGCTCGGCCGGCTGCCACCGAACTGAAATTGGGAATGATCCTCACCGACCCCGACCGCGCAACCGGCGATTGGAAAAAAGAAAACTGGCTCGGCGACATGCCTGCCATCTTTGAAGCGGGCCCAGGAAACTTCGCCCCTGCGGCCGCGAACGATAGCGATCTCGCTTCCCTGCTCTATACTTCCGGCACAACCGCTGACCCTAAGGGCGTCATGCTCACGCACTCCAATTTCCAGGGCGAAGTCGCGGCCGTATTCGACTGGGTCGAGCTTGGCCCCTCCGACGCTCTATTGGGCGTGCTCCCGCTGTTTCACGTTCTGGCGCAGATGGCCAATCTCCTCCTGCCACTGGTCAAGGGCTCGCGGGTTGTTTATCTGGAAACCCTCAACACTACGGAACTCTTACGCGCTCTGACCGAGCGCAACATCACGGCCTTTGCCGTCGTGCCCCAATTTTTTTACCTCATTCATGAGCGGGTTTTTCAGGAGGTCGCGAAGCGAGGCAGGCTTACCCAGAAAGTATTCGGCGCGATGGTTGTGCTCAACCGCATTCTTCGCAAGATCGGAATCAATGCCGGTCCCGTACTTTTTCGCAAGGTACACGAAACTCTGGGACCAAAGATGCGCTATCTCGTCACTGGAGGATCGCGTTTTGATCCTGCAATCGCGCGGGATTTCCGTGACCTCGGCGTCGACGTGCTACAAGCCTATGGCCTCACCGAGACGACAGCCGCAGTCTTCGCCAATTCTCCAAACGATAACGAGATTGGCTCGGTTGGTAAAGCGCTGAAGGGTGTGGAAGCAAAGATCATCGATCCACAGCCACAAGAAGAGGGTCCGCCTGTGGGTGAGGTGGCCTTGCGCGGCGCGGTCGTGATGAAAGGATATTGGAACCGTCCCGACGCTACCGCCGCCGTCCTTCGCGACGGATGGTTCCTGACCGGCGACCTCGGCTACTTCGACTCTCACGGCCACCTGTTCCTCACCGGCCGCAAGAAAGAAGTGATCGTGTTGAGTAACGGCAAAAACGTTTACCCGGAAGAGATCGAAGCGCACTACGTGAAGTCGCCGATCATCAAGGAAATCGCCGTCATGGGACTCGAAGGCAAGCCTGGCGAAGGCGGCGATCGTCTGCACGCTGTCGTCGTCCCGAACTTCGACACGCTACGCCAACGCAAGATTGTCAACGCGAAAGAGGCCATACGCTTCGATATTGAAGGCCTCGCGCCCACCATCGCCTCCACCAAGCGTATTGGCAGTTACGAAATCTGGCAGGAAGATTTGCCCCGCACTACCACGCGCAAGATCAAACGCTTCGAAGTCGAGAAGCGCGTGAGGGCGAACCAAGCCAACAAGCTCGCCGACACTTCTGACTTGCCGGCCGACAAGCCGCTGACCGCAGAGGAAGCCGCATGGCTCGATCAACCGGATGTGCAGCGCGCCCTCAAGATTGTCCGGGAAGCGTCGCGCTCTGCCCCGCCAACCATGCGCCCCTCGCTGAGCCTCGATCTCGACCTTGGCCTCGACTCGATGCAGCGCGTCGAACTGCTAAGCCGCCTCGAACAAGAACTCGGCGGCGATCTCGAAGAATCGCAACTGACGGAAATCTACTCGGTCCGCGACCTGGTCGACGCGGTTCTGCAAAGCGCGGCCAGCGGTGCCGCCCCGGGATCGAGGGTCACCTTCGCCGGATGGAAAGCCATCCTCGCGGAAGATCCCGATGATCCCGACGTACTCGCCCTGGCGCATCCCGGCAAACTCAACGACACATTCTGGTACGTCGTAACGCGCGTGATGCAGATGTTTGTACGCGACCGTTTTCATCTGCAGGTGAGCGGTCTCGAGAAACTCCCCAAGACTGGCGCCTATATTATTTCGTCGAACCACCAGAGCTATCTTGATCCGCTGATTTTAGCCAGCCTCCTTCCTGCGGACATCTTCTATCGTGCGTTCGCCGTGGGCACCAGCGACATTTTTGGCAAGGGGTTCATGCGCAAACTGGCGCGCTCCATCAAAACGGTTGTGCTCGATCCCGACGGGAACCTGGTTCCGGCCATGCGCGCCGGAGCGTTTGGTCTGAGACACGGCATGGTGCTCGTTCTCTATCCCGAAGGCGAGCGCTCGATCGACGGCACGCCGAAAGTCTTCAAGAAAGGTGCAGCCATTCTCTCAATTCATCTGCAGGTGCCAATTGTTCCGGTGGCGATTGAGGGCTTCTACGAAGTGTGGCCCCGCAATCAGAAATTCAGGGGATTCAAACCGCTCAGGATGATCTTCGGCGACCCGACCTCTCCGCCTCCGGAATCGGAAGCCTCGGAGGCCGCCTATGAAAAGCTGACTGCCGATTTGAAAGCGCGAATTGTGGAGATGTGGGAAGGACTTCGGAAGTCTTAGCAACAGTCGGCCGGTATCACCCTCGCGGGCTCCCGGCAAGCAATTCGCCTACTTCGCACGCGGATGCGTCTGATCGTAGACCTGCAGCACATGCTTCATCGAAAGCTGCGTATATCGCTGCGTCGTCGCCAGGCGCTCGTGGCCCAGCAATTCCTGAATGGCGCGCAGATCGGCGCCTTCCTCCAGCATGTGAGTGCCGAAAGCATGTCGCAACGTGTGCGGGTGCACCTCCGGCGAAAGCCCCTTCGCGACGGCAATCTTTTTGATGATGCGCCCTACGCTACGTGTAGTCAGCCGCCCGCCGCGTTGATTGATCAGCAACGCTGGCGTGTTCTTGCGCGTTTCCGCCAGCATAGCTTGCCGTGCCGGCAGATACGCCGCCAGCGCGCTCTTCGCCGATCCACCGAAGGGAACATAGCGCTCCTTCTTCCCCTTGCCACGAATCAGGATCGCCTCCGCACTCAGCCGGATGTCACCGAGATTGATCCCCGTGAGTTCCGAGTTGCGAATGCCGCACCCGTAGAGCAGTTCTAGCATCAGCCGGTCGCGCTCGGGGAAAGCCGCTGTCTCCGGCATTTGTCCATCGAGCACTGCATTCATCTCTTCGATCGTCGGGACGCGCGGAAGTTTCTTCGGCAGTTTTGGGGTTGCGACCAGCTTCGCGGGATTCTGCTCTACCACGCCCTCCCGCGCCAGCCACCGATACAGTGACCGCACCGCCGCCAACGATCGGGCCACGGATGTTTTGCCCAGTCCCTTTTCGTAAAGCTGCGACAAAAATCCACGGATCGCGATGTGGTCAATCGACTTCCATCCCCGCGACCCCGCATAGACAGCGAAGTTTGCCAGATCCCCGCTGTAAGCCTTGATCGTGTGCGGCGAGGCATTCCGCTCGCGCAGGTGACGGAGGAAGTCGGCCACGGCCTTCTCGACAATCGTGCTGCTCTTCGTCATTTACTTCGCCTTCGCCCTCGGATGATGCTTCTGATAAACGCTTCGCAGCCGATCGAGGGCCAGGTGCGTGTAGACCTGCGTCGTCGAAATGTCAGAGTGGCCGAGAATGGTCTGCACCGTGCGCAGGTCCGCTCCGTTCTCCACCATATGCGTGGCGCACGAATGCCGAAGCATGTGCGGCGATGCATGTCGTCCAGAAGCAGCCGAGGCTTCCCCCACCATCTGCCACACCCGCTGCCGCGTCAACTTACGCCCGCCTCGAGCGATGAACAGAAACGGCGAATTTCCAGTTGTGACCGGAATCGTGGACGGGTGCCCCACCCTTCTCGCGTTCTTTGCGAGAGGGTGGGGATTTTTTGACTTTGGAATTTCTACGAGCACAGGACGCCCTTGCTCCAGATACTCCGACAGCGCGTCCTGCGCCGGCTTTCCCAGCGGCACAATCCGCTCCTTGTCACCCTTCCCGCGCACCAGCATGTATCCCGATTCCAGCTTCAAATCCTCGAGTGTGGCATTCACCATCTCCGAGACGCGCAGCGCCCCGGCATACAACAACTCAAGCATGGCCCGATCGCGAATCGCCAACGCGGCCGCGTCCTTCTGGTCGCGATTGGTTGCGCGGGTCACTGGAGCGGCCAGCGTCGACTCCACTTCATCGCGCGCCAGCGACTTCGGCAACACCTTCCACTGCCGCGGCGACTCGATATTCAAAGTCGGATCATGATCGATTCTTTTGTCGAGCAAAAGATATCGATAAAGATGACGCAGCGCCGAAAGCTTCCGCCCCACACTCCTCCCATCGACCTGATGCGAAAAAAGCTGCTGCAGAAATTCACGCACATCATTCCGCCGTGCCGTTAACAGCAACCGCTTGTGCTTCTCAAGAAACTCGGCGAATTGCAGGATGTCAGTCGTGTAAGCGCTGATGGAAAGCCGCGCCAGCCCCTTCTCGATCCGCAGATAATCAAGAAAGCCCGAAAGCACGCGCGAGTTCGCCTCAGCAGCCATAAGAGAAGAGATGTAGTGTGACAGTTCCTGGACGCCAGAAAAAGTGCTGAAGAAGATGCCGAGAAACTGCTCTCGTAGAGACCACGCTGGCTACGTCTCTCTCACCAGAGCTCCCTCCGCGCCACTCACTTCCCGCAGCAGCTCCACCGCGTAGAGCGCGCCTTCCGGCGTCTCTTCGTGTTTGAAATACGCAAACACGTCACGACCCGCTGCAACATGCTGCTGAATGCGATCGATCATCGACCGCCGCTCATCGCCCGTATAACTCGGCTTGCGAAAGCGGTAGTAGACGAAACCTGCCGTGGCGACCTCGGGCGTCGTCATCGTCTCCGTCTCGGCCACACACAACGCCACGTTGTTCGACTTCAGCAGTTCCCAGGTCGAATCCGCAAACCATGATGCATGCCGAAATTCAAACGCCGCCGGCACGGTACGCGGAAGAATTGCTAGGAAGTCCTTGAGCAGTGCCTCATCAACCTTCAGATTCGGAGGAAGTTGAAACAGCACCGGGCCGAGCTTACCAGCAGCCGCCAGCGGCTCAATGGTCGTTAGAAATCGCGGAACAAAGTCCTCCGTCGCCTTGAGACGCTTGATGTGCGTGATGACCTGGTGCGCCTTTACGCCGAAGCGAAACTGTGCGGGCGTGTCTTGCAGCCAGTTCTGGATGGTCGTTTCTTTAACAAGCTGCCGGAAAGTGAAATTCACTTCGACCGTATTCAGCTTCGTCGAGTAGTGTCCCAGGAACTTCTTCTGCGCCAGCTTGGCCGGATAAAAATCAGGCTTCCATGTCGGGTAGGCCCAGCCAGAGGTTCCAACAAACAATTGCGCCATAAAATGCACTCGCGGAGCTCGATCGGGTGGCCCATCCTAGCCGCGTTTTGTGCGGCTAGGGTGGGGATTTCCTGAAACCTAAAGACTCAACACGTCGGGGATTATACCTTCCCTGCCTTCTTTCGAGCCGCAGCCTTTCGCGCAGCCGTCTTCCTGGCACTCTTCTTTTTCGCCGGCGGCTCTGGCTCCTCCGCCTGCGCCGCGATCTCGATGCGCTCCGGTTCCTCCGCGGCCACCGCCTTCAGGTCAGGCAATCGCTGCTTCAGTTCATTCATCGGCTCAAATAAGTCGCCCATCTTCTCAAAGCGCGTGACGACCTGCGGAGCCTCAAACACCAGCAATCCCGCATCTTTCTTCTTCAACGTCTTCTCTACTTCTTCCCACGTGACCGGTGTTGAGACCGTGGGATGCTCTCGCGCCCGCAGCGAGTACACCGCTACCGTGGTCTTGTGCTCGTCGTTCTGGCTCCAATCCACCAGCACCTTCCCCGTGCGCAACTTCTTCTTCATGTCTGACACGACCATGTCGGGGTGCTCATGCTCCAGCAACTGCGCCAGCGCATGCGAGAACATTTTGGTCCGTTCGAAGGTCGTCGGCGTGTTCAACGGAATGTAAATCTGTAGCCCCTTAGACCCGGAGGTCTTGGGAAAACTCTGCAAGCCAAAATGCTCGAAGATCTCGCGCAGCCACAACCCCACCTGGCAGCATTGCACAATGTTCGCCGGAGGCCCGGGATCCAGGTCGAACACCATCTCCGTCGGGCACTTGATGTCCTTCGCCAGCGCCAGCGACGGATGCAACTCAAGCGCTGCCAAGTTGGCCAGCCACACCAGCGTCGGCAGATCGTTCGCCAGAACATAGTGCACCGTCCGCCGGTTGCCCTCGCTCCAAATCGGAGCCGTCTTCACCCACTCCGGCCGGTACTGGGGCGCGTTTTTCTCAAAAAACGGCTCCCCGTCCACCCCATCGGGATAGCGCTTCCGTGTCAGAGCGCGCCCCTCCAGATGAGGAAGTATGGCCGGGGCGATCCGCGCATAGTAATCGATGACCTGCTGCTTGGTGAATCCGGTTGCCGGATACATCACCTTCTGCAGGTTCGACAACTTAAGATGTTTGCCCTGAATTTCGACCGACGAGTCTGTCACAGGATCTCCGCTCGCCATTGTGCCTGAAACTTATCTTTCCGCAAAATACAGCGTTATTCTTACATCTCACATCTAACCATTCAGTGCGGGCCCAGTTTGACAATTCCCTGTTCACCCACGTACTTTCAAACTTCTGCTCTTCTGGCCCGTCCAACACATGTCTGTCGCAGAGGATGATCGCCCAACCATCGGAGGTCCGATGAAACAACGCACCTTGCACTTCGTCATTGTTTTATTTTTCCTTACCGCCGTCGCCCTGGCCCAGGACGTTGCGTCCTTCGAAAAACGCATCACCGTCAAGAAGCTTCCCAACGGCCTCATCCTCATTGTTTGCGAGCGCCCGGAGGCCCCCGTCTTTTCCTTCTTCACCATGGTCGATGCCGGGTCCACGCAAGATCCCATGGGCGCGACCGGACTCGCGCACATGTTCGAGCATATGGCTTTCAAGGGCACCGACAAGATCGGCACTACCGATTACGCCGCTGAAAAGCCTGCCCTGGAAAAGGTCGAGGTTGCCTATGCAGCGTACATGGTCGAGCGCGACAAAACCGTCGGTCGTGACGAAGCCAAGCTGAAGCAACTCGAAACCGCCTGGAAAGACGCAATCAAAGAAGCCGACAAATACGTCGTCGGCAACGCCTTTGGCAAACTCGTCGAACAGAATGGCGGAGAAGATATGAACGCCTCCACCAGTTACGACATGACGGAATATCACTATTCCCTGCCCGAGAATCGGCTGGAACTTTGGGCCTATCTTGAATCCGAGCGCTTCCTGCATCCCGTGATGCGCGAGTTCTACAAGGAGCGCAACGTCGTCATCGAAGAGCGCCGCATGCGCACCGACAGCAGCCCCTTCGGCCGCCTGCTCGAACAGTTCACCGAAGCTTCATTCACGGCACATCCGTATCATCGCCCCACCGTCGGATGGATGTCGGATCTCAATTCCTTCTCCGCTACCGACGCGCAAAACTTCTTCGACAAATACTACGTTCCCAGCAACATGGTGGTCGCCGTCGCCGGTGACGTGAAAACCGCCCAGGTCATGCCGATCCTCGAGAAATATTTCGGACGCCTGCCCGCGCATCCCCAGCCCGACGAACAGACCACCACTGAGCCGCCTCAAAACTCGGAGCGCCGAGTCATCCTGAAAGATCGCTCGCAGCCGATTTATATCGAGGGCTACCACCGCCCTGACTATCGCAGCAAAGATGATGCCGTCTTCGACGCGATCTCCGATCTCATGTCAGAAGGCCGCACCTCGCGCCTCTATCGCGCACTGGTTCGCGACAAGAAAATCGCCTCCTTCTCCGAAGGCCTCACCGGATATCCGGGCGTGAAATATCCACATCTTTTCGCGTTTCTCGCCGTGCCGCTTCCCGGGCACACGCCGCAGGAGATGGCGGACGCCATCCACGTGGAAATTGAAAAGCTGAAGAAAGAAGATATCAGCGACGACGAGTTGAAGATGATCAAGACCCGTTCCAAGGCCAACCTGATTCGGGGCCTCGCTGATAATCAGGGCCTGGCCACACAACTCGCCATCTACCAGACCCGCTACGGCGATTGGCGCGAGCTGTTCCGCTCCGTTGATCGCATCGATCAGGTCACCAAGGCAGATATTCGCCGCGTAGCCAACGAGGTTTTCGTCGACACCAACCGGACCGTCGGCATCATTGAAAACTCAAGCAACTCCAGTGGCGGTGGCGGCGCCGCGACCAGCGGAGGCGAGCAACCCGGCTCCGCCGATCAGGGAGGTGGGCAATGAAATTAACCATGACTCTTCTGCTGATCGCTTCGGTAGCATGCGCTGGCTTCACGACAGTTCCGCAGCTAGCCGGTCAGGCGACAAGTTGGCAGCAAGTTCCAATTCCACCGTTACCTGCATTCCAGCCGAAACAGCCCAAGCGCATCCAGTTGGCGAATGGCATGGTGATTTTCCTGCAGGAAGATCACGAACTGCCTTTAATCGACGGGACCGCCCGCATCCGCGGCGGCTCGGTCAACGAGCCCGCCTCCAAGACAGGACTCGTGGATATCTACAGTGAGGTCTGGCGCACTGGCGGCACGAAGACTCAGACCGGCGATCAGCTCGACGACTTCCTCGAAGTGCGCGCTGCGAAAGTCGAAACTGGCGGAGGCCCTGACTCCACCACTATTGGCTTCTCTTGCCTCAAGGCGGACCTCGACGATGTCTTCAAAGTTTTCCTCGACGTGTTGCGGAATCCTGAATTTCGCGCCGACAAAATCGACATCGCGCAGAAAGAAGAACAGGACGGTATCTCCCGCCGCAACGACCAGGTCGGCGAAATCGCTCACCGCGAGTCTGTGAAACTGGCCTACGGCCCGGACAATCCCTACGCTCGCGTTCCCGAGTATGCAACCGTCGCGGCAGTCACACGCCAGGACTTGATCGACTGGCACGGTAAATACGTGCACCCCAACAACATCATTCTTGGTATTAGCGGCGATTTCGATTCTGCCGCCATGGAAGCCCGGCTGCGCGCCGCCTTCGACTCGTGGCCCAAGGGCCCAACGCTTCCCAAGAATGACATCAAATACAACCCCGCGAAGCCGGGTTACTACCTCGTCCCGAAGGATGACGTGAACCAGAGCACCATCCATATGGTGGCGCTCGGAACTACGCGCGACAATCCCGACTATTACGCGATCGCCGTATTCAACGAGGCGTTTGGCGGCGGATTCTCCTCGCGATTGTTCAACGACATTCGTACCAAGCGCGGACTCGCCTACAGCGTGGGCGGCGGCATCGGCTCGAATTTCGGGCACCCCGGCATTCTGCAGGTCTCCATCGGCACGAAAAGTCAAAGCACATTCGAAGCCATTCAGGCTGCCTCGGAAGATATCGAAGGTCTCGCGAAGCAGCCCATCACCGACGACGAAATCCAGAAGGCGAAGGACGCCATTCTCAACGCCTTCATCTTCCGTCTCGACTCACCCGACAAAATTCTCGGCGAGCGCATGACCTACGAATATTACGGATATCCCCCTGACTGGCTCGACAAGTATCAAGCCGAGGTGAAAAAGGTCACCGCGGCTGATGTCAATCGCGTAGCGACCAAATATCTGCATCGCGATCAGCTCGCGGTACTGGTCATCGGCAATACCAAGGAATTCGACAAGGCGCTCGCATCCCTTGGGCCGCCGAAGGAAATCGACATCACGATTCCGCCCCCGCCCGGCGAAAAAGGGGAAGACACCGCCAAGCCCGTCTCCTCAAACGCTGAAGGCAAAGCACTGGCCGCAAAAGTTGCTACCGCCATGGGAGGTCTACCCAAGCTGCAATCCGTAAAAGCGATTCACGTGAACATCGATGAGAGCGACGCTGGCAGCCCACCGAACCCGGTGGATGTCACTCTCGCGTATCCCGACAAAATGCATGTCGAGGTGCAGACGCCGCAAGGCGCCCTTACCATCGTCGCGACGCCCGACGCGGCTTTCATGAGCATGGCGGGCATGGGCACGCGCAACATGCCTCCCGCCCAAAAGACCGAAATGCTCTCGCAGCTTCAACACGATCTCGTCTACGTCGCGCAGCACGCTGACGACCCCGCGTTTACCTTCACCGCGGCAGGCACGGAAAAAATTGGCGATGTCGATGCCGCGATCCTCGACATCGGTGGCGCCATTCCCTGGCTCCGCTGGTACATCGACCCCAAGACCGGCTACATCCTTCGTGAAAAATACAAAGCCATGGGACAATCCGGCCCCTTCGACGGTGAATCCAATCTCTCCGACTGGCGCACCGTAGACGGTCTGACCATGCCTTATAAGCACCAGAACAAGCAGGACGGCAAAGAAACCAGCAACGCCGAGTTCAAGAAGATTGAACTCAATCCGACTATCGATCCCAAGCTTTTCTCCAAGCCCGCGGAGGCCTCGGCGGAAAAGCAGTGATCGCTGGGTGATGCAACCCAGCCGCGAAAGCCTGCCTTGAGCAAAGTCGAAGGGCGGCGAAAGAATGCAGCCCATGCTTGTTCTGAGATGCTTGTAGGTTTTACAGAGAAGTTACTCCACATCTCGCCGAAGGGGCGCAAGCTACGGGTAGGAAGTTAAAAGGTAGCCAAGCCCCAGAGAGGCGAAAGAAACAGGAGTCCATTTGGGAGGACCCTCATGAACCGGCTCCCGCTTTTGCAAATCTCTCTAGCGTTCGCCCTCGCCGCGATCCCCGCCGCCGCTCAGGTCACCACCTCGCAATACGACAACTTCCGCACCGGCGCCACGCTCAACGAAAAGACCCTCACGCCTCAAAACGTCAACGCCAGACAATTCGGACGCCTCGGCGCTTTTGGCGTCGACGGCCCTGTTTATGCCCAGCCTCTCTTCGTTCCATCCGTTGAAATTCCCGGCAAGGGCATGCACGACGTCCTCTACATCGCCACCGAGCACGACAGCGTCTACGCATTCGACGCCAATCGTCCGAACGAACCTCCTCTATGGAAGGTCAGCTTTCTCGACAATGCGCGTGGCATCGTGCCCGTCTCGGAAGACGACGTGCAGTGTCCCTTCATTCGCCCCGACGTCGGCATCACATCGACGCCCGTAATCGATCTGCAGTCCGGGACACTCTACGTCCTCGCACGCACCAAGATCCGTCACAAAGTCAGCAGCGATGAATACTTCCAGCATCTGCACGCGCTCGCCATCACAACCGGAGTCGAAAAGTTCGGCGGGCCCAAACTCATCACCGCCTCGGTCCCCGGCAAAGGCGCTGGCGTCGACAAAGGACAGATCGCCTTCGACCCCTTGCGGGAGAACCCGCGAGCAGCCCTCCTGCTCGCCAACAACTCGATCTACCTGACGTGGGCTTCGTCATGCGATGTGGACCCTTACCACGGGTGGGTGATGGCCTACGATCCGCAGACGCTGGCGCAGAAAGCTGTGCTCAACGTGAACCCCGACGGTAAAGAAGCCGGCATCTGGCTCAGCGATACGGGACCCGCCGCCGACGCCGAAGGCAACATCTACGTCCCGACCGGCAATGGCACCTTCAACGCGGGCTCGGGCGGGCGGGACTACGGCGACTCAGTTCTGAAGTTGGATGGCTCTTCGCTCACCATCCGCGACTACTTCACGCCATCCGAGCAGGAGCGCATTAGCGACGCCGATTCCGATGTCGGTTCCAGCGGACCAAGTCTTCTGCCCGATCAACCCGGTCCGCATCGTCATTTGCTGCTGCAACCCACGAAGGACTCCACCATTTACGTGATCGACCGCGACAACATGGGGAAATTTCATCGCGACAAAGACGATCTCGTGCAGACCGTCCGCATCGCAGGAGGCGGTTACGGCGCAATGGCTTACTGGAACGGCCACGCCTTCTTCGCCGCCAGCGATGACCTGCTGCGCAGCTATGCCATCAACAACGGCCAACTCACTCCGAACGCATCCTCTACGACTAAGTTTGAGAATCCCGGCGCCACGCCTTCCGTCTCGGCAAATGGCAACAAAAACGCGATCGTCTGGGCTATCTCGACCAAAACATGGAACGGTGCCGACAACAAAGCCGCCGTCCTCTATGCCTTCGACGCCAACAAACTTGGCCAGCCGATCTACACCTCAGCGCAAAACAGCCCGCGCGATCGCGCCGCCATGGCTACTCGCTTCGTAGTCCCCGTCGTCGTCAACGGACATGTATATTTCGGCGCCAGAGGTGAAGTCGAAGTTTACGGACTCTTGAAATAGTCCAGCCGGCGACAAGCTGTAAGGACGGCTAACATCACTGCAGGCTCGCAGTCTATACTCCAAGTCTCACGCGCTCGACGGAGGGTCCAATGCGATTCCGCTCTTCCGTGTGCTTCGTCTTAATCTCAGCGGCACTTCTTTCGCTAGCCGTCACGGTCCAAGCTCAGTCCAAGTCACGCCCCGTCCATAAGAACGCAGATCTCGCTACCCGCATCGAGCGAGTGGAAAACGGTATCCCGCCGATTCCTATCAGCGGTTCAGAATCGCCGATGCAACCCAACCTCGAAAAGCTGATGCAACTCTATAAGTGCCCCGGACTCAGTGTCGCCGTCGTCGACAACTTCAAGATCGTCTGGGCTAAGGGATACGGTGTTACCGAGTTCGGCTCCAACACGCCGGTAACGGTCCACACGCTTTTTCAAGCCGGCTCAATCAGTAAGCCCGTTGCCGCCACTGGGACGCTCTCACTGGTCGAGCACGGCAGGCTTTCGCTCGACGAGAATGTGAATCTGAAACTCAAGTCATGGCAAGTCCCCGACAACGAGTTCACTAAAGATCAAAAAGTCACACTCCGACGAATCCTCAGTCACAGCGCCGGTCTGACGGTCCACGGATTCCCCGGCTACGAAGTAGGTTCCACGATCCCGACGCTCGTTGAGATCTTCAATGGCGAACCAAACGCCAACACCGCGCCCATTCGCGTCGATACCATCCCCGGCACCAAGTATCGTTACTCCGGCGGCGGTGTCACCATTGAACAGCAACTCGTAATGGATGTAACTGGCAAGCCCTTTCCGCAGTTCATGCGGCAAACCGTTCTCGACAAGATTGGCATGGCTGACAGCACTTACGACCAGCCTCTTCCGCCCACTCGCGCCGCCATGGCTGCGACTGCCACCTACGGAGACGGCATGTCGGTCAAGGGAAAATGGCACATCTATCCCGAAATGGCCGCGGCGGGCCTCTGGACCACCGCTAGCGATCTCGCCAAGTTCGGCATTGAGATCGCGCTCTCGAAGCAGGGTAAAGCGAATCACGTTCTCTCCGAGGCCACGACCCGCGAGATGTTGAAGCCGCAGATCGAGCAGGTCGGCTTGGGATTCTTTCTGGCATCGCATAAGAATCCGGAAGAGTTCGGCCACGACGGCGCCGATGAAGGCTTTCAGGCCGTTCTGATCATGTTTGCCGACACCGGCAAAGGCGTCGCGATCATGGCCAACTCCGACAACGGCATCAACGTTGCGAATCAACTCGTACAAAGTGTTGCCACGGAATACGCTTGGAACTACACGCCCGATCCTCCCTCCGCGGTCAACCTGCTGATGCTGGTCGCCACCATCAAAGGCCCCCAGGCAGTCATGACCCGCTACTCCGAACTGAAGAAGGCGGGCGACTCTTTCGCTTACAAAGTGGACGAGAATACTTTGATCGCTCTCGGCTACCACTTCCTGTTCGCCGGACAAACCGACGCGGCCCTGCAGATCTTCCAACTCGAAGTGCAAGACTACCCAAAGTTCTGGAATGCCTACGACAGCCTCGGAGAGGCCTTCCTCAAGGCTGGTCAAAAAGAACTTGCCATCATGAACTACCAGAAGTCGGTGGAACTCAACCCACAGAACCAAACCGGCATTGAAGCCCTCAAGAAACTTCGTGAACAGAAGTAATCACCCGATGGCAAATGCACGAGGCGGCGTGTAAAGTAGTTCGCCAGGAATCATGAGCCATGACACTCGCCAAAACGAACCCCAATCTGCTGCCCGCCTTGCCTTTCGATAGCTGGAAAGACACCCTCGCCACCCTGCACATGTGGACCCAGGTAGTCGGCAAACTGCGCCTCAAGTTGTGTCCGCTGGTGAATCACTTCTGGAATGTGACTTTCTACCTGACGGCGCGCGGCATGACAACCGAGGCAATGCCCTATGAGAGTGGGACGGTCGAGGTTCGATTCGATTTCATCGATCACAAGCTTCTAATCGAGACCGACCAGGGCCGCACGGCCGAAATCGCCTTGAAGCCGCAGAGTGTCGCCGAGTTCTACACCAAGTTCATGGCGGCCATTGCGAACCTCGGCGTCACCACAAAGATCTGGACGATGCCTTGTGAAGTTCCTAACCCCACTCCCTTCGAACAAGACCAATCCCACGCATCGTACGATCCCGAAGCCATAAACAAGTTCTGGCACATCACAGTGTGGGTCGATCAGGTCTTCCAGGAGTTTCGTGCTGAATTCATCGGTAAAGTCAGCCCGGTGCACTTCTTCTGGGGAAGCTTCGATCTCGCAGTGACCCGCTTCTCGGGCCGTCCGGCGCCCGAGCGTCCCGGAGCCGACCCCATCACTCGCGAAGCCTACTCGCATGAAGTGAGTAGCGCGGGATTCTGGCCGGGCGGCGGCGATATCAAGGGACCTGCCTTCTATTCTTACGCCGCACCGGAACCACCCGGCTTTGCGGAACAGAAGGTCCGGCCTCAGGCAGCTTACTACCATCCCCAGATGAAAGAGTTCCTGCTGATGTACGACGACGTGCGCAGCGCCGCCTCTCCAAAGGCCGCGCTGATGGAGTTCCTCGAGAGCACTTACGATGCAGCAGCGAACCTGGGAAAGTGGGATCGCAAGGCTCTGGAGCGGTCCCCCCGCTAGTCCGCAACGACGTTATGGAAGACCTAAGCTCATCTCCGGCGCCGATTGCGAAACTGGGTGAGCCTGCGGAATGGCGCTGGCAAGATTAACCGGCATGTGACCCGACATCGGGATCTCCCCGAACAGTGCGCGGGCCGCGCTGACCTCCGAAACCGTCGCGTTCGAGAACGTGCAAATGTAATTCTGGATTGCAGGGAAATCATCCGTCAGATACGGGTTCCCCATCGCGAGGACCGCAGTCTTGTCACGGGCGCGGTCGAGGATCTTGTCGAGCAGAGTGCTGGTTGAATCCGGCAAAGACGAGGGATGCTTGCCACCGCGGCCCAGCTTTCTCGACCTCGCGGCTGAAGGCACGATATACACGGCAACAACGACGGCGCCCGCGCGGTCCACCGCTTCCAGCACGGCTTTCGTTCGGTTGGCCGCGACGCGAGGATCCACGTAGACCACCTTGGCATCCGGTGTTCGAGCTTTGATCTCGTGCTCCAGAACGTGACCATCTTCTGCGCGAACGCTGTCACAGAGCACAACCACGAGCGTGCCTTCGCGATCTTGCCGGGCTCTTTGGTGCGCTCCTGGATGCAGCGCAACGGTCTGCACTGACACACTGGCTTTTTTCAGCGGAAGCAGTTTGCGGTTGTTCCGCACCAGCGTGATGGAGGCGTCAGAGATTCGTTGTCCTACGGCAGCATTGGCCGCACTCCCGACCAACTTTGGGATCGCCGCCAGGTCGACTTGTCGCGCTTTGTGCAGACCCAGGTAAGCCTTCGCCTCAAGAATCTTTAACACGGACGTGTCGAGACGCTGCTGGGAAATCTCTCCAGAGCGGACCGCGCTGAGAACGGCACGGTAACTGGCGTCCAGGTCGGCGGGCATGGTGAGCACATCGTTCCCTGCCTTGAAGGCATCGACTGCGGCGCGTCCAACGTTTCCTGCGTAGAGTCGTGTCAGTCCGGCCATGTCGAGTCCGTCGGTCACGACAATTCCCTTGAAGCCGAGTTCATTCTTCAGCAGATTGGTAACGATTGCGGGCGATGTCGTAGCGACCAGGTTCGGATCTGGATCGAGCGCGGGCACACGGATGTGCGCGGTCATGACCGCATCGACTCCAGCTTCGATCGCTTTGCGGAATGGAGGCAGATCGACCGTGCGCAATACTTCCTGATGCTCGTCGACGCGCGCGACGCCAAGGTGCGAGTCCGTTCCGGTGTTGCCGTGACCGGGGAAGTGCTTGGCGGTAGTCAGCATTCCGTTGGCGCGCGCGCCGCGGATGTACGCAGCCACCAGCGTTCCCACCTGGTCTGGATTGGCACCGAAGGCTCGCGTGCCGATGATGGGATTCGCCGGGTTGGAATTCACATCGGCGACTGGAAACAAATTCCAGTGCACACCGATTGCACGGCTCTCCTGGGCCGTGATGCGACCGAACTCCTCAGCGTACGCGGCCTTCCCCGCTGCGCCAAAAGCCATGGCGTGGGGAAACACGGTTGTGCCGAAAAGGCGCGCCGGCAGCACACCCTGTTCGAAGTCTCCGGCAACCAGAAGCGGCAGCTTCGATTCCGCCTGCAAACGGTTGAGCAGCACCACCGTTTCATAGCGGTGATCGTTGTGAAGAGAGCGCCGTCCCGGCGGCGCCGACATGGCTACCGATCCAATGTGATATTTGCGAACACTGTCGGAGAGCCGAACGTACTCGGGGTTCCCCGCTCCTGACAATCCCACACGCATGCGAACCATGAAGAGCTGACCAACTTTCTCTTCGAGAGAAAGCGTGCTCAGAGTCTGCTCGGCCCACCGTTGGTCCTCGCGCTGGAGGCGGCGAGTAAAATTGTCGCGGGACTTATCCCGCGCCACCTCCGACGACCCAGCCAGACTCACCAGCGCCACCAACAATACGATTCGAAACGTCTGCACGTCATGAGCATACGTGGCCGCAAGGGAGACGCCGCGCGACCCAGATTCGATTCGCAAACGAAAGTAATGTGCAATCGACTTTGTGTTCACACCAAGAAGCCAGCTGTGATTTGTCGAACCACGTTTACTGCTTCAAGGTCAGGTGGCGTGATTGGAAACGCTTGCGCTGACGATTACCGGGCCACGAAAACCTAGCAGAGAATACCCCCCCCCTTTTTTTTGGGCACATTCCTCTAAAATCTTGATTCTTAACCACTTGCCTCGGGGATATACCGTGCCGTCACCGCAAAATCTTGAGCCGCAATGACTTACGGGTAAAATATTCCGGAATAAGGACTTACGGCACGACTTGAGGTTACGGCCGGATCCCTATCCCGAAAATCCGCCGAGTAATCCCTTGCGCATGTAGCGAGCTTGCGCTTCCTGACATCCTCAGTAAAGGTCGTTCGTCACAGGAAGAGGATTTTTTGTTGTGGAGATCTGTGGAAAAAGAATGAACGGAGTCGTCTTACTGCTTTTCAAGGGTGGCCGGCCTGACTCAGCAACCTCTATGGCTGCTTGGCGGGCGGTTTCGGGAACTTCAATGTCCACGAAACGCCGAAGATGATGGTTCGACCCTTTACGCGCGCCTTGGCCGAATACTCGTCGAAATACTTAAAGAATAGCAAAAGATTTTTTGCCGGCAGAATGTAATTGGCCTGGACGCCGATCCCATGCACGGAGTAGTACGGGACGTTGCTCGCGGCGACCGGAATTCCAGCCACTAGAAAATTCCCGCCATCATTGGAAACCTGCCATTGGTCATATCCAACCAATCCGAGTTGTGCGAGTTGGCTGAGATTTTTTTTCAACGGAAGAACCTGGCCAATTCCCCACTCATCCGTGAAGGCCTGGCCTGGTGTTATCTTGCTGAACTGACCACCCGGCCTGCTGGCGACTGTCTTTTGCCCGTGGATTTCCCAGTCGGTGGCCAGGTTTGCGGTGGTCGCGTGGTTCTTGGTGATGTAGAGAGTCGTGCCCGAGGTGATGTCGTTACCCCAATATCCCGATCCAACATTGTCGCTGGCTCCCGGCGTGTACCGGCCGGTGGGAGCGACGAACGAGTACCCAACATTGAAGTCCACGCGCTTCGCAAAGTGCCAACCAATATTCAGTGGCTGCACGTACAGATCGGCAAAGCCTGATCCGCCCGCGTTCAGATTGATCCCCGATGTAATCGAGGGAAGGAGAGGAGGAAAGTCGGCGACCAGCGAACCGTTGGCCACATTGAGCACAATATAGGGCATGAAATATCCGCCGAGGATCTTGTGCTTGGGAACGTACATCAGAATGTTCTCATCTGCCCAGAACGAATACGTTCCCGTAACGTTCTGAAGAATGCGGTTTCCGCCGGAATCGTACAACTGGGTGGCAGAATAGTTCACCACCATGTTGACATAAGTAATTCCGGGATCGGGAATCACGCCGGCGTTCAGGCCAAACTGTCCGGGAACCCATTGTCCCTTTTGTTGCGCCCGCGAGGGCAACGCGCACAGCAGAATCATGAAGGATGCGGCTATTAGGATTGCGTTCTTAACTTGCATTGCTATTCTCTCCATCGCCTGACAGGTCCTTTCCCAAAGGCGTCAGACCGAAACGGATTTCAGAGTGAATCAGACGACGTGCGCTCAAGCGGCACGTCCGTAACGCAAATACGTCCTGTGATTCCGCTGAATCTAGGGCACACCAGCGCTTCGGGCTACTGGCAAAATGACTAGGACGTGAGGCTTAATTCGGCGTGTGTTGAAAGAAGAAGCAGAAGAAGAAGGAAGAAAAAGAACAAGTGAGTGCCGCTACAATCAGAGCAGCCGGATCGCAGAGAATCGGCAACTCCGCACAACCCGGCTTACGGCGCGCTCGCACATGGATCCCCGAGAGCACATTCACGTCACCGGTTTTGCCCTGAAGAATTGGGCGATCGCACAGGTCCAGGATTCGATCGCGGTCGCACTCCTGTGGCTGGTCGGTCTTTGGATCCTCAAAGTGCCCTGGGCGCCGCTGTGGGCAGTGCTGGCTGCGGCCCTGCAAATCGTCCCGCACCTCGGACCGGTCCTTAGTCTCGTCGGCCCGGTGCTGGCGGCATTGCTGCGCTGGCACGACTGGGAACATCCGCTCTACGTGCTGATTCTCTACGCGGTCATCGTAGTTGTGGACGGACTCTTGCTCCAGCCCTACATCATGCGCCGCGTTGCCAAGGTGCCGATGTGGGCCTCGATACTCGTGCCGATCGTCCTGGGATTTGCCATTCCGTTCTGGGGATTTCTTCTCGCTCCACCGCTGCTGGCAGTGATCTACGCATACAAAGCAAGACACGATGGTTGAAGGGGAACTTGTGTCGTCACGACGCAAACCGAGCACGCACTTTCCTTGGGATGTTTGCGGTTTTGATTGTCCGTAAGACTGCTCAGTAATTTGTTGCAGATTGTTGTCCGAAAACAAGCGGCTACACGCAGAATCCCTGCTACGGGCATTGTGAGTGATATCGCGATGTTACAACAGTTATCGAAAGGGAGACTCGTTTCGATCTCCCTTTCGATCTGCACTTATCTCGGCTTGGCAACCAAAATCCCTACTATGCAGCTTTCGGCGCTTTCTTTGCTGCTTCTTTTTCCTTTTCCGCTTTGATTGCCGGAGCCAGTTGCTCCATCACCGTGTCAAGGTTGAATGAGGCCGCCTTCTGGCGGGGCGGGTACTTCACAAAGTTCTCGATCTGAGCTGCCACGACCGCCTGCGCTCCATAGAGCAGGAAGGCGTGACTCATGAGCCAATTCCAGTAGGTGTTCGAGTTGAAGTCGGCCCGCTCGAACGGATCGCGACGCAAGTTGAACATAAGAGGCACTCGCAACTTCACCATGGGCTCTGCCCAAACCTTGGTTGAGACTGCACGTTGTTCCGCAAACACCAACTTCCAGTCACCGTGGCGGAGCGCCATGATGTCGCCGTCGTCGCTGACGTAGAAGAAGGATTCTCTGGGGCTCTTCTTTTGCTGCCCCGTTAGGTAGGGAATCATATTGATCCCATCGATATGTGCCCGAAACGTCTTATCCCCGACTTTGTAGCCGTCCAAGAGCTTCTGGCTCACGTTGGGATCACCCGCTGCTGCCAGCAACGTCGGGAGCATGTCCTGGTGAGACCCGATGCCGTTGAGCACCGTGCCCGCCTTGATCTTGCCGGGCCAGCGCATGAAGCACGGGACGCGCCATGCACCTTCCCAGTTCGTGTCCTTCTGGCTGCGGAAGGGCGTATTGGCACCATCGGGCCAGGTGTCGTTTTCGGGGCCGTTGTCAGTGGAATACATAACAATGGTGTTGTCGGCGATGCCTAAGTCATCGAGTTTGTCGAGCATCTGACCGATCTGCTCGTCGTGCGTCACCATGCGATCGCTGTAGTCGTCCTGACCGCTCTTGCCACGGTTCTTGTCAGCAAGATGCGTCCGCATATGCATGGCCGTCGAGTTGTACCAGAGGAAGAAGGGCTTGTTCGCTTTCGCCTGCTTCTCCATCCATCCGAGGGCGGCAGAAGTGATTTCCTCATCGACGGTCTCCATGCGTTTGATGGTCAACGGACCAGTGTCTTTAATTGTCTGCTTGCCGACCCTGCCAAAGCGGGGATCGTTCGTGGCATCATCCTTATCCGCCGCCACACAATGGAGGACACCGCGGGGGCCAAAGCGCTCTTTAAATGCGGGGTCCGTGGGATAGTCCGGCAGTTCCGGTTCTTCTTCAGCGTTGAGGTGATAGAGGTTGCCGAAGAACTCGTCGAAGCCGTGGACGGTTGGCAAGAACTCATTCCGATCGCCGAGATGATTCTTGCCGAACTGACCCGTGGCGTAGCCGAGCGGCTTCAGCAGTTCGGCGATGGTCGGATCTTCCGCTTGAAGCCCGAGAGTAGAACCAGGCATCCCGACCTTGGTCAAGCCGGTGCGGATCGGGTTCTGACCGGTGATGAATGCAGCCCGACCAGCCGTGCAGCTCTGTTGGCCGTACCAGTCGGTGAATTTGACGCCTTCCTCGGCGATGCGGTCGATGTTCGGGGTTTTGTAGCCCATCATTCCATCACTGTTTCGACTGATGTTCCAGTAGCCGACATCGTCGCCCCAGAGGATGAGAATATTGGGTTGCTTGGTCGGTTCTTTGGTAGGCATTGATTCGTCCTTTCTTTAACTTGATCTCGCTGGATGCAGGAAAGCTCACCTGCCACACGGTAGTGCATCACCACCGTGGATTCATGGCTACTGTCAATTTCTACAGAGCTGAGCTGCTTCAGTGGGGTGAGAAACGGCCCCGCCAGAGTGACCTTAAGCAGGGCCTCAAGAAAGGAACCAAACTCAACCAGCTTGGCAGGTTAGAGGATGGTGGTTGCGTTGAGAACTGTCAAGACTAATAGGAGCAATCGGAACATCCGTGCCTTTGAGTGTTGCGCTCCGGCTCAACTGTCGAGAACAGCGGTTACACTCAGAATCCCTGCTCCGGGCATTCTGAGTGCTATCGCGATTTATCGCCAACTGGTCCGCTGGCCTTGGACTCCTATCGTCAACTAGCCTACGATGTCCGCAGATGAAGCGAATACTGCGCAGCGTTCTTCTCGTCGTTTTTGTATTAGCCGAAGTTTGGCTCATGACGGGCTTCCTGACTTCTATATGAGTTTGCTGGCCAAAGGAATGAAGCCCGAGATGGCGCGTCTGACCTTAGCCCGAAAGATTGCGGCCATTGCTTTGACACTTTGGAAGAAGGAGGAACGTTTCGACGCGGAACAACTGAAGCCGCAAGCAGCTTGAGCGTTGCACAGAACGCAGGTGGTCTCCCAGACTTAAGCCAACGGTTGGCTTGTGCAGCTTCGCCCCGAAATGGTGTCGGGACCTATGAGAGCAGTTGACCGCGCGGACTTCGTCGGGGTCACTGGTGCCAAAAACTTGTCCTAAAGCTGCCAACCTTTGTGAGACTGGTCTAGATCAGGTTCGGCA